>Ga0206124_10002654_pt1 | contig 13204 bp, 12 predicted proteins | sample Helgoland_Spring_3_FD_148671 | JGI IMG/M metagenome (GOLD analysis project Ga0206124, IMG submission 148671) | Pelagic subsurface seawater microbial communities from Kabeltonne, Helgoland, North Sea - Helgoland_Spring_Bloom_20160321_2 | ecosystem: Environmental > Aquatic > Marine > Epipelagic ... | reverse complement strand
CCCCAGCTCGGACGACGACGTTTACATTGTTTCTCCTAGCAGTACTTCTCATCGAGGATCGGGATTTTTGCACAACTTCTTTTCCCCGATATCCTCCTAAACTCGACGACGATATCGTCGTCGTCGTTAACGAACTCGCGGCGGCAAACATTGTTGTTGTTGTAAAATTGTTGTTGTTGTCGTTGTTTTAAGCGTCGTCGTTTACGTCGTCTCTTTGTGTGTGTGTGTACGTGTGTGCTCTCTGATGAAAAAAGAGCACAATGCGGTCTTCTCAACTTAACTTCGAGTCTGGAATCACAAAACAGCAAACAACAATTTAGGGTTTTTTACTTTTAGTAAAAAAATGCGCCAGAGATTCAAAAAAAGTTGCCTCTTCATCACAACGAACAACACAAACGGTACAAACCCAACAACCGTTTGAAGAAGTTTTGACTTTTGGTTGGTGTTTTTTGCGCGCGCCGCGCTTTTTCTCCCGCAAAACAGAAGTAAAAGATACGCGCGACGTAACGCGAGCGTAATAATAATAATAATAATAATAATAATAATGGGCATCCTCGGTGGGAGTAGTGGTAACAACAACGCGCACGATTTACTCTCCAGGACGGAACATTTGCTTAAAAAATACCAAAATCATCTCCCCCAAAACGATGATGGAACTGCGTCGGATGAACGAATGAAACGACAACAACAACAACGAACCCCGAATAAGAACGTGAATGTGGGGAAGTTTAGCAGTAGCGGTGGTAATAATGGTAACGAAGATGATGACGAGAGCAATACTACTCATCATCACGATAGTTCGTTCGAACAATTCCTGGGTAAACTCGAAGAACGACTGGACGACATCGCGGACGTCTCGGAACGAGCGAAAGTAGAAACGAACCGAGCGGCGATTGCGGCGATGCACGCGGAAGTGAGACGAGGGAAGAACAGTTTACGAGGAGAAATTCCGAAACTGAGAAAATTAGCGAATAAAAGTAGTAGTAGTAATAATAACGCCAAGAAGAAGAAACGGGCGACGAGCGACGGGGGCGATATCGAAGACGAATCGATGTACGAAAGAGACGGGAGAGAAACGCTGATTGACCAGTTCGAGCAGAGAATAGAGGACGTTCCGGACGGGGTGTCGAGAATGATTCCTCGAACGCCGTCGAAGAAAGTCCCGCATCATCACAGATCGTTGTCGAGAGATATCGAAATGGGGACCTACACGAACCCGTTTGAACAACCGGAAACACTTCGCGAACAACATTTAAACAACAACAACAACAACAACAGATTCGAGGGCATGGAACACACGGAAGAGAGTCGTCAGTTTCGTCAAGAATTCGAAGACAGAAAGAAAACGCAAGACACCGACTTGGACGAAATCAGCCGAGGTTTGCAAACCTTGAAACGTCTCGGCGCGGACATGGACGAAGAGATGGCCAGGCAACAACCGGCGATTGAAAACATAGATTTTAAAATGGACGGTGCGCAAGCCGAGATGAAAACGGCCAACATGAGGTTGAAAGAAACCGTAGAGAAGGCGCGATCGTCGAGGCATTTTTGCGTGGACGCGACGTTGATTTGCGTCTTGCTCGGGATTGGCATGTACTTGTATCGCATATTGAAGTAAATATATTTAATACTATTGTATGCGACAAAATACTAGCAAGAAAGCACAGTACTAAAATACACACAAACACACCCACGCGGAGGCGCGCTCGAATCCTATTGTTGTTGTTGTTGTTAAACTCTGTTTTACTACATTACTACTACTACTACTAATACTACTACATCCAAGACGCTTTGAGGTTCCAAAAAGCGTGTCCTCCCACATCTCTCATCACCTCAATTTACCAGTCGCGCTACTAAACGCCGGGTGCACTCTCACCACGAAACAGCTCGCCAATAAGAGCACACTCGCGTACCTCCCATCCACGGCGTCCACGAACCAATACAGGAGAAAAACAATCGCAGAAATGCAAACATAGATGTACCCAAGGGCGGTGAGTTTCCCTTTACTTTTAATAGAACTCATGTTTTTGAATTCCCCAAACTTCTTGAACGACAGATACTGGTTCTTCCTCTCTCTTTGCAACGCTAAGATGACTTCTTCAGAGTTCGAAGATGTCGACGTCGCTCCCGCTGCTGCTGCTGCTCCCGTCGTCGTCTGCTCCGTCGCAGGCATACAAACAACGTATCACTAACAGAGAAAACAATGAGAAAAAAAAACTCCAAAACTGCCCCAAAAATATTTTTGAAATTTCTCACAAAAACAACGCGCGTTTAGTAGCTTTCTTTACTGATAGTATATACGCATAAACATATACACGCGCACATATATATATCATTATGGGTAAGAGTTACGTGTTAGACGACGACGATTCTTCGGACGACGACGATAAAGTTCCAGATATTGTCTCGCCTCTGAAGAAAATCGATTCGGTGATTGAAAACACGACGACCGAGAAGAAGAAAACAACAACAACACTTAAAACCAAAGAGAACGACGATGAGGATGAGGATGATGATGTTGATTTAACCACCACCACGCGCGATGAAATTGGTGGTGGTGGTGGGAGGAATGAAGACGACGATAATAAAGAAAAAGAAAGAGACCCAGAGAAGAACAAAATCGAAGAAACAAAGACGATTGAAATCAAATCGGATTCGGACGAGGAACCGGATTGGATGAAAGAGTATCAACCTCCCACAAAGGAAGATTCGAACGACGAGAAGAAAAAGACAGACAACACCACGCCGAAGAAGAGCAATAATAATAAAACAATCAACATCAAAGACGACGATTCAGAGGACGACGAGGAGAAGAAAAGCAACAGCAGCAGTTCCGGGTGGGGGTCAGATGGAGACGACGAGGACGCGAAACCGTTAGCGGTGAGGCTTTCGGAGAAGAAACAGAAGGAAGTGTTGATGATTGACGACGACGAAGAAGAAGACGATAAAATGGATGCAGACGATGCGAAGGAGAAGAACAAAGAGAACGCAGATAATAAAGCAACAAATAAGAGAAAGATTCCGGCGGCATTTATCGGCGCGTCCGTGCCGAAATCAAAAATGCCTCTGCTGATTAACCACGGCGCGTTGCAGAAAACCGCCAACTCGACGATTTTGTTCGAGTGTAAAGGCTCCGGGGAAGCCGTAGATTTGTCCGGTGACGTCGGCGTGGTTGGACGATTGTTAGTCGAGCGCGAAGCGCAACCAACTGGAGGTGGAGGAAGTAAAGCGTCCACGTCGAAACAACAACCGCACGCCTCGGTCAAAGTCGATTTAAAAGGCGTCATGTACTTAGCGCGAACGCACTTGTTATCCTCCACGGTTGCCATCGTCAACGTCGGCGCGGAAGACGCGAAAATTGAAACTTTCTTCGACGAGTACGTCCAATTACGAGAAGACCCGTCCGCGGAAAACGTCGCGTGTGTTGGTACCATCAACGATAACTACATACCTCTCGAACCCGGGGACGAGGGGTTCGAGGAACAAGAACAAAAACAAAGAGAGACGAAAGCGACGAAAGCCGCCGCTGGGAGAGGCGGCGCGAAACGCAAGAAAGCGCCCGCGAAGAAGAAGAAGAAACCGGCAAAGAAGAAGCCGAAAAAGTAAAAAACGTTAGCACATCACATATACTGTTGTTTTGAATGAAAAAGAAGAGAGTCACCACCACCATTTGTTTACTAATACTCTTCAGACCGCGTGTGTATTTTGGTATTGTTTTGGTTAAAATTTGAATATTCTTTTCGTATCTCGAGGCTTTTCTTCAGAAACAAACGATGCCTAAAAAACGTGCTTCTGCTGCGACCAAAGCAGCGCCGGGTTCGACGACGACGAGTTCAACCCCGAGCGGGGAAAATGGTACTAAAACCAACACCTTACCTATGTACCGCTTGAAATCCTTCTCCGACGAGAAGAGCGTGAACCACTATTCGATAAAGAAACACTCCTCCGGGGCGATGCTTCTCGAAGGCCACGGGAAGTGCACGAACAAAATTCCACTCAGCGCGAGGAATACGCAATTTTCTTCTTCATCTCTGGTGAGCAGAGAGAACGAAGAGATGGACTTTATCGCGGATGTTGGAGGCGACGAGTTGGTGAACTTTTACGTCAAGCAACTCGTCGAACAAAACGCCTTGAGAGAGGTGTCGAAAATAGACGACAGATTCTCGATGTTGAGAATAATAGCGGTGGAGGAAGAGCGGAACGGGTTTCGGATTCCAAAAGAGCAAGAGAAGAAGATGAAGATGAGAGAGATGGATGACGAATTCGAGGAGATGCTCAGAGGGGATTCGATTGTGCCGCGCGAATTGTCAAACGCTTTGTTTCGTCAGACTTTTGAGTTGGCGTACGGGAAGAAGAGAGCGGCGGAGTTAAGAAAACAATCAGGGGGGTCGGTGATAGAGCAGCTTTTAGGTGGCCTTCCGAAGTATTTACCCGCAGAATTTGAAGCGAAGAGTTTAGCGGAGTTAGAAGGGTTGAACACGGCGTTTACGCCGCTGAAGAAGAACGAGTTCCCGTCCGAGGCTTCGCTGGATAATTTAACGTTGGAAGGATTAGGCATCGAGGAGTCGGATCCTATTACCGAGTCAGCGATGAAACCAAATAATGGTAGAAGAAATGGAAACGAGATCATGGAGAGTAAGAAAATATTAGCCAAAGAGCAAAAGAAGGAGAGAGAAGCCGCGAAGAAGTTGAAAGCAGAACGAGAGAAGAGAGAAAAGAAGCAAGTGAAAGCTTTGGGGGGATCGTTAATTGCAAACTTATTTAGCAAATCGCAGGATAAAAAAGATAATGGTAGTAATAATAGCATCAACAACAACAATGAGAAGAAAGGTCATCATCAAAAGGACGGAAACGACGCGACGACGATGCCTAAATTGCTGAGCGGTTCGACAAAGCCGACGATGAAACAGGAATATGGCGCCGCTGGTGCAAAAAAAGAGAAACCACTCCACTGTCTCAGCGCGTATAATCACTTCGTGATCCAAAATCAATCTCGTGTGGCTACTTGTATGCCAGGTAAGTCTGCGATACAAATTGACAAAGAGCTCGGCAAAATCTGGAGAAGTATGAGGGAGACTGAAAAAATGCCGTACTTTAAGAAGGCGGAGAGCGACAAGGCTAGATGGAACAGGATAGTAGGAACGAAAGAAACTTTGGAGGAGGAGGAGGAAGATGAGACGAAAGAAGAGAGCAACGGTTACGCGCCGTGCGAAGCACCGGACGAGGTCGAGGAGGGAAAGGAGACAAAAATGACAGAGCGACGAGAACTGCAGAAAGTGAGAAAAGAAATCACCGCGACTTTGCGAGGAATTGAAGATTCGTTTGATTTAGTTCTCGAAGATGCGGAGGACTTAAAGGTAGGCGCGTATGAAAACGCCGAAAATTTCTTGGGGAAGTTGCGAGCGCTTTCATTGGCGATGTCTCGCGTAGTTTAAAAGAATCGCTCCTCAAAGCAATAAAAGAGAGAGAAAGAGTATTCAATTCGCGTGATTTAGAAATCACATCATTGCGTTTTTAATATCGTAGAGCAATCAAAAGACAGCAGCAGCGACGACGGCGGTAAATAAACCAAAAAAAATTCTCACTCGCTTAAACTCCTTCAATATCGATGCCGTTAAATGCTTGTTTCAATCCAACTCGTTGATTGTCGGCAAGACTCTTTGGAAAGATTACTTCCGTGATTCGAATGACGCAATCGCCGATGATCTTAGCATCGTGTTGATCCGGCATGCCTTTTCCTTTCACCACGTATGTTTTTCCCGGAGTCGATACTTCCCTCGTATCAAACTCGAAAGATTTACCGTTCAGTCCTTTCACGGTCGCTCGAAAACCGCACAGCGCTCGGGAAACAGGCAAACGCACGTCGAATTCCAAATCGTTTCCTTTATCCGCGCGCCTAAAAATGGGATGTGGAACTTGTTTGCAAATCAAAACTAAATTCCCTCTCCTGCCGTCTCTCGCCGGCGCACCGCGACCAAAATACGTGAGTTTTGTTCCAGATTTCCATCCAGGCTTGATGTTCAAGTCCACTATCTCTTCTTGCAAACCTTTTGTTGGTGGTATTCGAAGCTGTTTCGAGCACCCGTGATACAATTCCTCCAACGTGCACTCAAACTCAAACACTCGATCTCCTTCGCTCGCGTCCGGAGGCATTGGCGCGCCATTCGCGTCTCTTCGCCCCCGCTTATTGGTACCACCTCCTACATCACCACCACCAAATTCACTCCCGAAATCCATATCACCAAAGTGCTCCTTAAACATTCGCATGGCTTCGTCCATCCCGAAACTCGTCGTTCTCGCTCCTGTTCCACCAGTTGTATCGAAACCAAATTTTCTCCTCGCGTATCGCTCTTGCCTTTGTTGTCTCTGTTGGTCCGCCCATTCCCTCTGCTGCTGAAACCCACCAAAAGGCTGCTGCTGCTGAAATTGCTGCTGCTGGGGCGGCACAAACCCAGGCTCTAACCCTTCCTCGCCGTACTTATCGTAAATAGCTTTTAAATTTGTATCTTTCAAAGTCTCGAACGCTTTCGTACATCTCAAAAATTTCTCGGCGTTTCCATTCGGACGATCTGGATGGTATTTCAACGCGCATTTCTTATACGCGCGTTCCAGAGTCTTCTCGGAGAGATCTCTGGTATTCTTCACCCCGAGCGCGTCGTAAAACGATTCTTTCTCTTCTTCTTTTTTCTCTTCTCTTTTGTTCTTCATGTCACATGTGAATTTGAAGATTTTTTTTTCTCTTCATCGGAAAAGACGTTTGGGAACAAAACGAACACCAACTCCCCCATTAGTAGTACATCATCATAAATGAACGCAGACAAAGAAGACAAAGACAAAGAAAAACCACCAAGAAAAACGAACAGAAAAGAGAAGAAGCAAATCCGAGACAGTAATACTAATGGCGAAAAGTAACAAAGGAGATTTCCTCTCCCCGAAAGCCGTCGCCAACCGGCAAAAGATGAAAGGTTTACAAAAACTGAAATTCTACTGCCAATTGTGCGAGAAACAATGCAGAGACCAGAACGGATTTAAGCAACACTGCTCCTCGGAAGCGCACTTACGTCAAGTCGCCGTGTTCGGGGAAAACTCCGGCAGGTTCATAAAAGGGTACTCGGAACAGTTTTTAGCGAATTTTTTGGACATGATGGCGGTGTCGCACAGAAACACGAGGATTAAAGCCACGGTGGCGTATAACGAATACATCGGGAACAAGACGCACGTGCACATGAACTCGACCAAGTGGACGACGCTGACGGAGTTCGTGAAATATTTAGGGAGGGAGAAATTATGCGACATCGAAGAGACTGCGAAAGGGTGGTTCATCACGTATAAACCGAGAGATAAGGAAGAGCAGTTGAGAGATCGGATGGAGATGGAGAAGAGGCGAAAAGAGGAGGACGAGGAGACGCGGATGGCGAACGTATTGGCGAGGCAGATCGCGAAGCAAAATAAGAAAGGCGGAGAGGAGAAGAAGGAAGAGAGGAAAGCGGACGCGATTGATTTAGACGATGGGGAAAGAGAGAAGATTAATTTACACGTCGTTTCGGGAGGATTGAACAACGCGCTCGAGAATAGCGAGAAGAAGAGGAAAGACATCGTCGACTTTTCGAACGCAGGGGGAATGTTTAGCAACAAGAAGATGAAGACTGGCGGCAAAGAAGAGGGAAAAGCAGCCTTCAAGAAACGGAAAAAATTAAAGTGGATGCTACGCGAGAACATTGTTTGCAGGAAAACCGAAACCGGGGAAAAAGGTACGGTGGTCAGAGTCAACGTGGAGGACCGCGAAGCGGATGTGAAATTAAAGGAGTCTGGTTCCGTCGTCGAGAACGTCGACGAAGACGAGTTCGAGCCGGTTTGCCCGGGCGTCGGCGGGAAATGCGCGGTCGTGCGCAACCATGATTTCGTCGGCGAGGAAGGTAAAGTTCTAGGCGTGGATGGGAATACCGGGGAAGTCACCATCGAATCTTTCAAGAGAGGGATTCAGTTCAAAGCGAAGAGCAGCGACGTCGCGCGATTAGTTTAGTAAAAATATATAGAATTTAATAAAGCAGCTCTACTAGGTAAGAAAAGAATAAAATTACAATAAAATGCGATACTTCTCGCTTCTCGGAACGACGTCCAAGGCTACGGTTCCGTCCAAAGTTATCGCGGCCATAATCCACGGATCGTTGCAGCTCCAACACGCGTCGACGACTGGCGAGAACGACCCCACCGTGGTGGTTTGTAAGTTCCCATACGCTTTCAGTTCTACGCTCACCCCTTCGCTATTGTTATTAATACCGCCGCCGCTATTCTCGTCGATGTTCACTTTCTTATTCCTCCTCCTTTCGCTGTCGTCGTCGTCGGGTAAACGTCCGAGGTCGGAATCTCTCCACAATTTCACCGTACCGTCTAACGAACTCGACATAACTATGGATTCGTACACGGGATTAAATCTCGCCTTCGTGACCGCGCCTTCGTGACCGGCGAAGCACTTCGCCGGTGCTCCGCCGTTTTTCCTCAAATCCCACGTCTTCACCAACCAATCCTCCGAGGCGGTGACGATGTACCGCCCGTCCTCGCTCGCGGAAAACGCGACGTCTCGAAACGCGCTCGCTTGAGAAAATATAGGTTTCGCGGTATCGTTACTCGATCTCGAATCGACCACGAAAACATCGCCGTCTCTCGTAAACGCAAACTGGTTTCGATTCGCTTTCGACCAGTCGCCTTTGCTGCTCGTCGTCTTCTTTTTCATCTTCTCACTATTGCCGCCAACGACACCATCGTCATCGCCTCCTGTAGTAGTAAACGCACCAACCCGTTTCGCGTTCTCGTGGTCGTAAAAACTCGCAGACGCTCCTCCGCTCGTCACCATCGCGACGACGCGCCCGTCGCCGTTTGGATCAAATTTACACGACGAGTACCACTGTGTACGCAACTGCCGTCGTCCTCCTCCTTCTTCTCGCTGTTCTCCTTCATTTTCGCTTACTTTGTTCTCGATGACATTTTTCTCTTCTTCGTCTCCCTCTTTTGAGTCTCCTTCTCGTCTGCGAAAGACGGAAACGTTCCCTTCTGCGGTACACGCGGCGATCAATAACACACCACCACCACTATCCACGACAGAATCGTCTCGACACCGAAAACAATCCACGTCCACAATCTTATCGTCCATACTCACAAAAGCGAGTTCTCGTTTCTCTTTCAAGCGATGCGTCTGCGCGTCGACGCAAAAGATTTTCACTTCACTCTTCGTCGTAGAAGCAGGAGTAGTAGTACTGCACGCGACGGCAAAGAGAGACTCGTTGTTAGCGCTATCGTTTGGGACGGAACAAATGGCACGTGCCTCGTCGCCGCAGACGAGTCTTTGCAAGGAGGAGGAGGAGGAGAAGGACATTATTATGTTTGATTCGTATGGGAAAAGTTTATGAAGCAAAAGGGCAGCTTTTCTAAAAAGAACCTCAAAGTAGAACGATAAAGTGATGGTGGTGGTAGTGGTGATGGTGAAATGAATATTTTCTGCTAGACGCTGATATTAATATTAGTAGTACTAGAGACTAAATTGTGTTGTTTATGTCTACCCTCTTTTGGTCCTTTGAGAAGAAAGAACTCGCGGGACGACGCGAGGCTACGTAAGAAGCGCGACTTTTGGTGAATGAGTCGTTAGATTGTGCACCACCGATCCATTTTCAAATCACGAGATGGAATGAAGAAGCGGGGTTAGTCAAAATCATCTCCGAGATCGCCCAACAAGTTTTCAATCATGCCAAAGTGCGGGAAGTTATCTTCTTGCTGTCCAGGGACGGGAGGTACGGGCGGTTGTCCTTGTTGCTGTTGCATCCAAGCCGCCGGCCTCGCGCCGTTGGCGCCCGATGGAGGCGCCGCGCCGCCCGCATTTGCAGCTTGCGCAAACGATCCAGGCGCGGGTGGAGCCGGTGCAGCACCGTTCTCAGAGACGGACATTTGCGCAACGCCTTTGACGAGCGAAGTTGGAGGCGGGGGGCCTCTTGGCGGCGGCGGCGGTCCGGACGGCGGCATCGGGACGCTTCGGTCACCTTCAGAGGCTGATCCTCCGGCGGCAACGGCAATTGCCGGTGTGCCAGGTGGCGGAGGCGGTCCCGGAGGTAACGGTGGCGCGCCAGGACCACCGGATCCGGCGACCGTGGCGGCAGAAACGGCTGGTGCACCGGCAGCGACTGCGGCGGCTGTCGGCTTCTCCCCGGAGATGGATCCAGAGCCAACTCTCGGTATGGAAGCTGCCTTGGAATCGCTCCCTTTCCCTGAAGATGCCGGTGGACTTCCTTGCTGATATTGGCTGAGATCTCGTCGAAGTCGAACGACTTCAGCGGCTTTTTCTGCCAAAGCAGATTCAAGCGCAGAGATTCGACCACGAAGTTCGCGAACGAGCGGCGGTTCAGAGGAGGATCCTCCCGGAGAGCCGCCGGCAGAGTTTGGCGTCGGAATCGACTTATCGGCACCTTTACCAGCTTTACTCGCCGGCGAATCACTCTTACTTGTGGTATCTTTGTTCTCTTTTCTTTCCTTCGCTTCCACTTCTTCGCGCGCTTTGCGTTTTTCCGCCTCGGCTTTCTCCTTTTCCGCTTTCTTCTTCGCTTTCTCTTCATCCTTTTGCCTCTGAATAGCTTCGCGCTTCTCTCTCGCCTCGCGCTCCTTTTCATCCTTGATGCGCTGCTCTTCTTCCTGTTTCTTGCGAAGCTCCTCATCTTGGGCGCGTTTGATCGCTCTCTGCTTTTCGCGTTCGGCTTCCTTCTCGGCCTCTATGGCGGCTTTCTTCTCGGCTTCTTCCTTTTCCAATCGCGCTCGTTCTTCATCTTCGGCCAACTTCTTCAATCGTTGCCTCTCTTTTTGTTTCTGCTTCTTCGAGTGTTTCTTTTCGTTTTCTTCCGCGGCTAAGCGTTCAGCTTCCTCTTCTTCGGCAATCAACGCTTCTTGACGCATCAGAGCTTCGGCTTCGCGAAAGGCGACTTCGACGCGTTCGTTAAAAACGCGGGACAAGACGTACATCTCAATCGTTCTACGGCCGAGTTCAGCGAGGCGATGTTCGTCTCTTTCGACAGCATCGGCCGCAGAGAACCCAGCTTTCTTCTTCGTCGCGTCTTTACTATCGTTATCTTTTTTGGAATCATCTTTACTGCTATCCTCGCCGAGTTTAGAGCGCTTCGACGAACGACCTTCGGAAGAATCGTCCAAGTCTATATCATCGACATCAAAAGCAGTTCCATCCGCCGCGCGTTCCAACGCACACACTAAATCACCGGTGAGCACACAAGTGTTTGTGGCTATGGATAAAGCAGCAGAGCCGTACGACGAATTCGCACTGGCCTTGACAGCGTCCGCCACAGACGTGGAGCCGGCATCCAAGGCTCTGCATCCGCAATACAACGCATCCATGACGAGTGTTGACGTCACTTCTTTCTCGTTGAAGAATCTCTTCACGATACCTTTTAAGAGATCGTCGGCTTTTTCGGAAGCGAGATGCGTTTTTTCGGCTAAAGTACGATTGTTCCAAAAATTGCGAAGATTTTCCCACTTCTCCGGATCCTTGCGTAAAGCGTAAAGCTTTTCTCTCTTCTCTTCGAGAAATCTTCGGCAAATACCCTGTGTAATTTATAGAGAATAAACTCGGTAAGTATTCAAGTTATGGAGAAAAGTATGTATGGGGGTATGGGTGCACGCAAACACACACGCACACGCACACATACACACACACACAAATACAAAAGGCAAATACAGGCGCCGAAACAAAGCAGAAATTTTTTCATCGCTCAAATTCTATGGGTGTTCGTTTTGTCATTCACGAGTTGCTCAGAACGAGAAATGCTCTTATCGAATTGATCTCTTCACTGCGAAAGAAGATGTTTCTTTGTTTTGACTAAGTCTCTGCGATACTATCGTTGCCAATTTGTTCGTGTAAAAAGTGTGAAAGTGTGTTCGCGCGCTCCGCAAAAGAAAAAAAAAAGACGAATATTCAGAAATCAAAACGATAAATCGCACCTCGACGTTTGTTAAATACACGCGAACCAACTCTCGTCTGTATTGCGGGTCCAAGCATCTAAACGGTCTCGCAATCTTCTCGTGGATAACTTGGACTTGCGCTTTAATGACTAAAGTATCCGCCACGGTAAACCCGTCTAAGACTTTACCGAGTTCCATAAACTTCTTCCACCCCCAATCGTGTTCCTTCTTACAAAACCGGTGCAAAGTGTCCGAATACTTTGACTTTTTCGGATCCTTATTCACAACCGCGATGGTAAACTGCGCGAAGTGACTCCATCCCGGTAATAATTTATCGTAATCTGCCACGCACAAGAACAACGACAAATGATTGTGCACGTCGCAGCCTTGCGGGTAGACGAGAATGTACCACTTGTACCCGCCGACTTCGAAGCACTTGGAACGAAGCTCGCGTTTGGAAATCTCCGAGAAATTCTCGATTTTCCACGTGAACTTGCCGTACATGTCCGCCGGTTGTGGTCCTGTTTTTCGAGTGTTTAAAGTAGCGCAGAGAGTAAAGAAAGAATTGTTTTTCAGTCGTTTTTCCTCCCAAAAAAAACCCAAACAAACAAAGGAGAGAGCAAGAAGAAAAGACGATGATGATGACACATCCAAATTTACGCGTAGAAAGGAGGACAGAAATCGAATTCGCGCTGCGAAACCACCTACCCGAACAGTCTTCTTGCTTCCACGGCCCACCGTTACCACTGTTCACATCCAGAGGACCAGCTCGTGAGCGCCACTCGGAATCCGCCGGCGAATCTGGAGTGGGCGTTAGAACGCCGTCTACGATGGCGTTGCCATCCGCATCCAGCATTTCCTCTCGCTTTCTCGTCCCAGAGGAACTCATTTTTCTCTCTGTTCTTCTCTTTTGCTAAATGAACTCCTAATCAACGAGCGACTATCTTCTATGTGTTTAAATGCTACGCGCGAGGAAAGAAATGAATACGTATAAACTCTATTTGTATAATTCTACGTCGTATTCGCGCGTTTTTTGGTCGCGTTTCTTCCTTTTCTGTCTCTTGTTCTTATGTGGTGTGCGTAAAAGTCTGTCGCGCTTTGCTGAGTCGCTGATGTGAGCCCAGTTTTTTTTCTTGATTTTTTCTTTTTGACAATTTCTCTCTTGAGCTCTGATATTGTTACACAAGTGTATTACTTTTAACTGGTACTATTACTACTACTACTACTACTACTACTACTACTACTACTGCCG
>Ga0206124_10002651_pt1 | contig 13211 bp, 10 predicted proteins | sample Helgoland_Spring_3_FD_148671 | JGI IMG/M metagenome (GOLD analysis project Ga0206124, IMG submission 148671) | Pelagic subsurface seawater microbial communities from Kabeltonne, Helgoland, North Sea - Helgoland_Spring_Bloom_20160321_2 | ecosystem: Environmental > Aquatic > Marine > Epipelagic ... | reverse complement strand
AATAAGATATATACTTGTTTTACATTTAGTGTTTCAGGAAAAAAAAATTTTCGCAGCACTCGCGAGAGAGAATTTCCGCACACACAACAACACACTTGCGCACGCGAAAGAGAAAAAGAAACAGACAGACAGACAACGAAGATCGAAAAAACAAAGAGTTAAGAGAACGATGGAGGCGTCGTCTCGTGCGCTTTCGTTTTCCTCAAAATCGAGGTTTAGTGTGAGTAAAAGCGCGACTGCTCTTACGCAAAGGAGGACGAGGACGAAGGGAGAATTGGACGACAATTATTATCATCGACTGCACCATCATCATCATCATCATCATCGTCATCATCTTCGTCGCGAGAGTAGAAGTCATCGGAGAAACAGCGCGTCGTGTTCTTCTTCTCATAATAATTCTTACGACGATTCGTGTAGTAGCACTCGTCCTCGGAATCGTCGTCGTCCCCGGGGTCATCGCGGGGAGAATACTACAGAGGAAAAGGAGGAAAAGTACAGAAGGCGAGGGCGGCTGCAGAGTTTTTCGTCCAATTCGTTCTTCGAATCGGCTTCCTCTTCCTCCTCTTCGTCTTCAAATACAAACAATAACGCTCACAACAACAACTCAAACAACAACTCAAATAACAACAACAACTCTAAAGAGAGAGAACTGAGCTCGAGCAGTTTGTGGTGGCGTTGCGCGAAACTGCCGATGTATTCGGTGGCCATAATTCCCGTTTTAGTCGCTGCTTCTTCGGCGAGTTATCTTAACCTGATTGACCCAAAAATTGGCGCGAGCGCGATGAACTTGACGTTACGTTTACTCTTAGGCGCGTGTTCGGTGATCGCGTGGCTGAACATATCGAACGACGCGTGGGATTATCAGACTGGAGTGGATAGTGGGAACAGGAAACCGGAATCGATTGTGAATTTATTAAACGGAGACGTCAAGGCGGCGCACGTGACGAGCGCGTTCTTTTTAATCGCCGGGGTGGTGACTTTGTTGCCGCTTTTTGCAAACGCACCGGCTGTGGCGCCGATGGCGTTGTTGCTGGCGATCGGGTGCGGGTATGCGTATCAAGCGCCGCCTTTGCGGTTGTCCTATAAAGGGTTGGGGGAGCCGTTGTGCTTTACCGCGTTTGGACCTTTGGCGACGAGCGCGTTTTTCGCGGTGTTTGCGGGCGCAAACTTGCCGAGTTTTTTGAACGTGCCTCCGTTGTTATGGGTCAACGCGTGGATGGTTGGCGTGACGACGAGCATGATTCTATTCGCCAGTCATTTGCACCAAAGAGAAGGGGACGAGGTGAGCGGGAAGTTGTCGCCGTGCGTTCGATTCGGCGTGGATTTTTTTTTCAGCTCGATTCAACACGTCGTTTCCGCCTATTACGCCTTGATCGCGACGTTCGTCTCGTGCGGATGGTTACCTTCCGTTGCCGGAGCGATGATTTTTATCACCTACCCATTAGCGAGAGCGATGCAAAACTACGCGTTGGATAACGTGGAAAACGAAAAGATGTTGTTCAAGACGAAATATTTCGCGGTGAGATGGCACGTGGCTCACGGCGTAGCGTTAGCCTTTGGGTTATGGTTGAGCAGAAGATTAGCGGTGCCGTTTTAGAAAAACGAGAAAAAAGTTAGGGAACAGCAGCAGCGAGAAAGAAGTCCGAAAAAGCGCTACTGCTGTGTAATACTACTACCAACATAATAAGTAATAATAATACCGGATGAATCGGAGAGAAAAGCGAAGAGACGCGATGCGCAGCCGCGACGACGAAGAGTATAATGTAATAAAACTATTGTCAAATCATATTTAAGAAATGCTCCCCTCCTCAACGACACGCACCACGCGCGAAGAGAAGAAGAACAGAAGAACAAGAACACCAGAAGAGAGAGCGAAAAATAAATCGCACGCTTTACTAAAATCCACCAAAAGCTCTTCTTTTGACTGAAACGTAAGTGTCTTTTCACCCCACAACTAACGAACTCATATCTCTCTCCTTCTTCCATTCTTTTCTCTCTTAAACTCTCTCTCGCGCAAAGCACTCGATACATCGAAAGAATAAACGAACAAACAGATACACTCTCTAATACTCTCTACCGACGATGGGGTGTTGTTTCTCGTCGACGACCGCGACCGACGACGAAGAAAGAAGAAGAAGATCAACGGGGAGAAATTTTGCATCGTCAAATCACAATCGTCAACGAATCACCAACAACGCGCGCCGGGAAATGGACGGACGGTTTCGCCAACATCAACACCGAGGCCATCGGCAAACGATGTCCTCGGAGTACGTTTTCGGGGTGAAGAATCCGTTCGCGAAGTTTATGATGGGAAATGGGTCTCAAGAAGAAGAAGAAGACCAAGAAGACCGAGGAGGAGAGGAGGAGGAGGAAGAGCAGTTGGAGGAGGAAAAGAGCGCTTCGGCGATCCAGAGCGACAACAAAGAAGAAGAAGGAGACGAGATGGAAGAAGGTTCGGAAACTACCTCGAACAAGGACGAACAGGAGGTGAGACTGTTGAAAAAAGGGAGATTAAGCGACGATCGGGAGAGCGGGAATAAAGTGGAATCTTTGTCCGCGTCGTTTATGCGGAGGGGCTTTGGCGTCGGCGCGAGCGGGAGTAGTAATAAAAATAATAATAAAAAAGGCAAACATCGAAGGACGGAATCGGAGCCGCCGCCGAAAGTTACTGGTCACTTTCGTAACAACAACAGTAGCAATAGCAGCGGGAAGGAGCCGCCGAGCGGCGGGCGAACGTCGCGGATGTCCAGGTTGATATCTCCGATTGTTATAAACGATAGTTATAAAGCGTTCGAAGACGACGGAGAAGACGAGCAGCAAGCGCAAATAGAACAGAAGAACGTCGTCCGGCGAAGCGCGACAACTGGTGCGACAATTGCATCCACTTCCACGTCGAGGCACTTTAGAAGTCTTTCCCTCGTACCGGCGGCGAAATTTGAAAGAGACGGGTCGAACAACGGCAAAGAACCGAACGATTTGCGCGCCTCCATCTTCCAAGCGCTCGAAAAGAGTAACAACAATAACAAAGACGATGTGCAACAACACGAAAAAGAAGAAGACCGTCCATCGACACCTTTTGACGACACCAACTGTTGCCCGACCTGTTTCGAGGAGTACCAAGAAGATAACCCGAAAATCACCTTAGCGTGCGCGCACCACTTCCATCTCGCGTGTATCGTCGAATGGAACGAACGAGGTCACAGCGAGTGTCCGACGTGCATGACCGACGTCGGTTTTTACATGGACGACGACGAGTAATAGTTTGAGATATAAAAGGAAGAAACTTCTTCTCCTCTTTATCATCATCTCATCATCAACAACATCATCATTTCAAAAATCGCTTTTGTAATAAATTCTGTATCTAAAAAATACGCGATAATAGATCTCGGGGCTTCACTTTAAAACGCAAACAGTTGCGCGATGACGCTGATGCTCCCCGCATCGTCGACGACGACGACGGCAGTATTTCGAAGCAGCAGCAGCGGGAGAAGAAAGAACCACGGGGCGAAGAGAATGTTGAGGGTTCGCGCGTCGTCGTCGTCGGAGAAAGAGACACAGAGGCGCGCAAAAGAAGAAGAAGAAGTTCCTCCTTCGGTTTTGGGACCATCGCACGCGACGATCCACTCCTCGAGCGTGGAGAAAGAAACGATTGAAGTCGTCACGGACGATCCTCGCGAGCAGTTGAAACGGTACCAGGAGAAGTATCGGTATTCGATTCGGCACCCGGGCGCGTTTTGGGCCGAACTCGCGTACGAGAACTATAGTTGGGAAAATCGAGACGAGTTTTTCAAACACAACGAACACAACGAACGCGAAAATTTCGACGCGAGGAAAGGCGACGTAAACGTCGAGTTCTTTAAAGGCGCGAAGACGAATTTAGCGTACAACTGTTTGGATCGAAACATCGAGAAAGGTTTAGGAGACGCGCCGGCGATTATTTTTGAGTCCGACGAAGGCTTCGAGCGAGAGAAGCGGTGCGAAACGCTCACGTATTTGGAGTTGAAAGAGAAGAGCGATAAGTTAGCCAATCACTTGATTTACGTGTGCAACGTGAAACCGGGGGATGTGGTTGTGTGTTACTTACCGATGATTCCAGAGGTTGTGGTGACGATGATGGCGTGCGCGAGGATCGGCGCGGTGCATAACGTCGTTTTCGCCGGGTATTCTGCGGAGGCGTTGGCGAAAAGAATCATCGATAGCGAGGCTAAAGTTTTGGTATCGGCGGCGATGTCGTATCGAGGCGGAAAGGCGATTGAGTTGTTTAAGATTGTCGCCGAAGCGGAAAAAATTTGCGAGATACAAGGGCATCGAATCGAGGAAAGAGTGTGTCACTTTAACTTGCCCGGATCGGAGCCGCACACGGATTGGCCAAAGGAAAAAGCGGAGATATTAGCCGCGTACAAACAACGACACGGAGGTAATGAAATGTCACCCGCTTGGACGGACGCGCCGCACGGCATCATGCGTCCATATTATGGTTTATACCTTCTTGAAAGTAGGAAACTGACGCTAACTTATAACTCTCTTCTCTTTTTGCTTTGAAAAATAACAGGTTTTGATTTGGCGTTGGACGAGCAAGAGTCGCGACCTCCGCCGGTGACGATCTGGCGCGACGCGGAAGACCCAGCGTTTATTTTGTATACGAGCGGGTCAACGGGCGCACCCAAAGGTGTCGTTCATGTGATTGGCGGATATATGGTTCACGTCGGGGAGACGATGAAAGAAGCGTTTAACGTAAAAGCTGGCGACGTGACATTTTGCACCGCAGACGTCGGATGGATAACGGGTCACTCGTATCTTGTCTACGGTCCGTTACTGAACGGTTGCACCTCGATTTTATACGAAGGTAAACCAGATTACCCGAACGCGAGTCGATTGTGGGAAATTTGCGACAAATATCGCGCAAAAGTTTTATACACCGCACCAACTGTTATTCGATCTTTGAAGAAACAAGGCGACGAGTGGGTCACGAAAACGAAACGAGATTCTTTGGAGATTTTAGGAACGGTTGGAGAACCTATCGGCGAATCCGCGTGGACGTGGTTCCACGACGTCGTCGGCGAGGGAAAGTTGCCAATAGTTGATACGTGGTGGCAAACCGAAACCGGCGGACACGTCATCTTATCTTTACCGAACGTCGGCGAACAGAAACCGGGGAGATGCGGATTACCTTTCTACGGATGCATTCCTGCGATTCTCGACCCGCAAACCGGGAAAGAATTAGATGGACCAAACGTGGAAGGTCTGCTCGCGTTGAAACCTCCCGCGTTACCTGGGATGTTTCGCGACATTTACAAAAATCACGAACGATACGTCAAGTCGTATTTTCAAGAGATTGACGGGTACTACGTCTCCGGCGATGGCGCGAGAAGAGACGAAGATGGGCAATACTACATCACCGGGCGAGTCGACGATGTAATCAACTGCTCTGGTCACAGAATTGGCACGGCTGAAGTCGAAAACGCGCTCGCTCGGAACGTGTTCGTAACCGAAGCCGCGGTCGTAGGCATCCCGTCTGAGATTAAAGGCCAAGAATTGTTCGCGTTTTGCTCGCTGAGAGAAGATATTCAATTTTTGAAAGAGAAAGCGGAATTGAAATCATCCAAGTATACCCCGGAGCAGTTGATTGTAAGAGATCTCATGGACACATGCGCGAAGGAAATCGGTTCGTTTGCAAAACCAACCGGTGGGATTTTGCTTCTCCAGCCAGGCACTGGAATTCCCAAGACGCGCTCGGGAAAGCTCGTTCGAAGAGTTTTACGCAAGATTGCCAAAGGTGATTTGACGGGTGACTTTGGAGATTTAAGCGCGGTGGCGAATCCAGAATCGATTCAATGCATCATCCAAGCGAAGAAAAAAGCGAACGAAGCGGAAAACTAGAGAGAGAGAGAGAGAGAGAAATGAAGCGCAATGCGCGATACATACACAACCAAACATCATCAATTTTTTACTACCTATTTTGTGCTGTTCATCATTTTACTTACTGCTCGCATATCTTTGTAGAATGCGAACCGCCGCTTCGTCTACGCGACGCGAAATTTCTTCCTTCGACGAGAACATCAACGCCGCGCACAACGCGGTCTGGGAAAGTTTCGTCGTCAACCCGTCGTAAAAAGCAAAAAAGCCGCCTTCGTTGGTGTATAAATCTTTCACGCAGTCTACGATACCGTCGTACTCTTTACTATTATTTCCGTTCTTACCATCTGCTTTGATGCTGTTCTTCTTCGTCGTTCCTACAACGCCTCTTCTTCCAACCTGTAACCTTGACTTAATCACCAACATCGGGTACGTCGCTAACGTGGCTCCAATTTTTGCCGTCGCTCCTAAAAAGAACGCGTCCAAAGCGCTAATGGCGTTGGTACTACTATTTCTACTATTACTATTACCGCGTTGTTTCTGCCTCAAAGTCTCGTAGATTGCAAACTGTAACGCCGGATTAGTGACCATAATCAACGACGCGGATAAGCCTCCGTAAAATCCGGCGACGCCGGAAGTATCGTACACTTCCTTCGCCACGGTCCAAAATCCAAGCGCTTTCGCCTCGTCTCGCCTCTCGCGGCGCGTCGCATCGACACTACTCGAAACTCCACCCTTCTTCTTTTTCACAGCCGACCACTTGTGTGCCTCCTCCTCTTCGCTCTCACTCTCGTCGTCCTTCTCCTCACCGATGCTCCGTCCTCGACTGGACGACGTCTTCGACACGACTTGCATCTTCGCCACCACCGTCCATATCGGCAGCGTCAACCCGACGTTCACGCACCCGGCTAAACTCGCCGTGAGTAAACTCTCAATCGGTGTTAAAAATACGCTCTGTTCCTCTCGCTGATGTCGTCCTAAAAGTCGTTCTCGTTTCAGGCGTAAATATTCGCCGTTGAATACCGAAAACCAATAGTAATACACGCCTTGCGAACACACCGTCCCAATCGAGGCTGGTTTCACCCCCACTTTTAATTTCTTCAACTTTTCCAGTTTCGTTTGCATCGTCGTCGAATCATCTTCGTCTTCTTCGTCTCTCGTTTTTGACGACACCATCGGCAACACCAATCGCACTCTCGGTTTCTCTCCGCGCTTTATCCTCTCGGTCTTCTTCTCGACGTCTTCATCGTCTTCAAAGTCGACCTCCTCTTTCCCCGTCGAACCAGTCGTCGACTTTGTCTTCGTCTTCGTCTTCTCTCGAACGTGCTGCCTCGTATTCAGCGTGATCAGTGGATACGTCGCGAGCAACGCCAACAATCCCGCGATTGCCCCGGAGATGCCTTCCACTCGGTTCTTGTGCGATGATGATGAAGACATGCTCCTCTTTGCGCGTGATTTACGCTCGAATGTAATGCCGGGAAATTGGACAAATGTCTTCATTACATCAAAGAAGAGTTGAGCGTCAATACGACTATCGATGATAATGCTCGCAGAGAGTGCTCTCGCGACGGAGACGAGTGCGAAGGAGAACAATACTACGGTCGGAGGAGACAGAATAGGAGGAGAAGTGAACCACCAAAATCAGCAACAACACTCGAATACTGTTCATTCTCTCGTTGGAGATTACCGCAAAGAGTCCGTCGTGAAGATACTGAAGAGCAGAATCGGATGGTTGAGCGCGTTTTTCCTCGGCTTAATCTTAGCCGCGGTGGTGGTGGAACGATTCGAAGAGCTGTTAACGCACGAAGTGGAGCTGTCGTATTTCGTCCCGTTATTAATCGGGCACGGTGGGAACACCGGGTCGCAATCGGTCGCGACCGTTATACGAGCGATCGCTTTGAAACAGATAAAACCGGAAAATACGCGCGAAGTTCTTCAGGTTCTGTTCAAAGAAGCCGTCTCCGGGTTCATCATGGGCGGGTTTTTGGGGATGTTAGTGTTCGTGTTATCGCTGGTGTGGGAAGGCATATCGCCTCTGATTGGTTTGGTGGTGGCGATATCGTTACCTTTGGTGAGCGTGTGGGCGAACGTGTTAGGCGCCGGGTTGCCGCTGTTCGCGGTGAAGCTGGGTTTTAATCCCGCGGTGACGTCGGCGCCGTTGATGACGACGATCGTAGATAGCAGCGGGTTGGTGATTTATTTTTTAGTCGCGCAGAGATTAATGCCGGAGACTTTGGGTGATGTCGCGGTGAAGATAGCAGAGGAGGTTGGGGATGGGAGTGCGACGTGAAAAGAGAGAGAGAGAGAGAGAGAGAGGGAGAGAAAGAAGGTTCGTAGAGGTAGTTAGAGAGGACGTGTAATATCTAGAAGATGATTTTTTGCGAATGTCGTCGCGTGCAGTAGTCGCGTGTATTTTCCTACTTTTCTTATCGTTACTTTTTTGCTCCTACTCCGAATACTCTCGATTACCTCTTCTTCCTCTTCCTCTTCGCTTGTCTGGAGACCTTGAACGCGAATGCGATGGCGACCTGTTTCTTCGTCGGTACGGCGCGTCTCTCCGAGATGACCTTCGGCGTCCTTGTTTACCGCCATCATCCATCGCGTTATCTTTATCGTCGTCATCGTCGTAACTCCCAGACGACTTTCTTCTTCGCGAAGGCGGCGATCGAGATCGCGAACGATCGTGGCGTCGTCTACTTCGTTCAACTCGGCCTCTTCGGCCGTACCGCTCTCTCGAGCGAGAGCGAGACCGAGATCGAGAACGAGACGCCGAAGGAGGCGAACGAGATCGAGATCCAGAATACCCTCGTCTTCTATCTCTGTCTCTTCCTCTGTACGTTCCGCTATCTCTTCTCCGCGGAGGCGAACGCGACCGCGACGTTCGTCTCCCGCCGTATTCTCTGGCGGCGTGCGTTCCGTTATTGGCGTTGTTGTTCGTAGTATACCCGCCGCCGCCGAAATCTCTCCTCCTCCCTCTAAAAGTACCGCTATCTCCTCTACCGTTATTATTATCGAACGTGTTATTCCTTTTATTCTCGTACCCTCCAAAGCCGCCAAATCCTCTCCTCTCCTCCTCCGCTGCGCCGCCGCCGACTCCTCCCTTCTCGACGCAACTCACCGAATCGACAAAGGCTACCTTAATCTCCCTCCCGTCGATTTCCCCGCCGTCCAAGTTCTCCCTCGCGTATTCCGCGTCTTCCAGCTCCCGAAATTGCACGCGACAAAACTTCCTCCCGTGGCCGAAGGAGACGTTTTCGATCCCGCGATGTTCGTTCTTCTCGTTGAGTTGGTACGCGTTGAAAATCTCCCTCACGTGGTGTCCCGTCAGTCTCGGGGAGATGTTCGAAACGTGCAAAACGTTCGTCGGGTGTCTGCTTTCACCTCGTATTCTCGTCTCCGTCTCTTCGTCAAAATCTCGAGGAACTTCTCGACGATGATGATCGTTGTTGTTTTTCGTCGTCGTCCTCTTGATGATGGTCGACCCACGCGTGTAGTTCAGTCCCATCTTTTGCTCTATAAGCTCTCGCTCTCGATGATTTCCCCGACGAGCGTCACAACTTTGACGGATTTGATTCAAGATTTCTCAACCATGGAGGAGGAGGAGGAGGCGCTTAAAAAGCAGCGAGAGATGACGACGGTGAATAATGTTAAAAAGCAACAACCGACGAGGGTGGTAACGACGGGAGTCGCACAAACGCCAAATAATAATACTAACAACACGCAGCAGCAGCAAACGAGAAATCAGGAGCCGGGGTCGATCGCGCAGCCAGATTCGAACACGTTTAAGAACCACTACCAAGATTTGGTGATGCTGTACCGAACGCTGCACGAACGAGCGAAAGGACCGAAAACGCTGAAGAAAAGCTTCCTGGTGAGGAATTTGAGGTACATCAAACCGAAGAAAAGAAAGAGGAAATCAACGACGACTGAGATGAGTGCGGAGACGACAGAAAAGAAGATTAAGAGTAACGAGAGGAGTAGGAGTAGGAGTAGAGGCGACGACGACGACGAGAGCGACAAGGACGAGAACGAAGAAGAGGAAGAAGAAGAATCAGAGGACGAGAAGCAACCGAAAGACGATCAAGACGTGATGTTTCGATACTTTTATAAAGCCAAAGGCATCGCGGATTTGAGAGTGAGCGAGAAGACGGAGAGAGCGTACCGGGCGCGGTGTCCGTTTTGCAACCTCAAGCCGAGGAATTTTATCGGTTTGTGTCAACACCTGAACGCGTCGCACGATCAGTTCTATTTTACGTTTTTACCGGTGAACACGGTGCAGAAGAGGACGCTGACGGATCCGAACAGAATGTACGTGGCAAAATCGGAAGACAGAGTGGTGACCATGAACACGATCGAAGTGAGGATTAAGAAGACGTCGTTCGTGATGTGCGAGAACGGACAGGACAAATTGAACATGTTAGACGCGACGCTGTTGAAAGACCCGGCGAATAAATCGTTTGAGTTCTTTAGCGGAGGAAAATACCAGAAAGTTGGAACGAATAAAGTAATTTTACCGGCGATTGGGAACTTGGCGCCGACGAATACGTCCAGTCAAGACGTTCAGAGTAAAACGCACGGGTGGGAGAACGAGTTGGCGATTTTGAAGATAAAGTTGAACGAGGAGATTAGGAATAAGCAGTTGCAGAAACAAAATGAGATGCAGCTCAAAAGCATCGAGGAGAATATCTCGCAAGTTGCGAAGAAAGCGGCGTTGAAAGAGAAAGAGCACAAGAGAGGGTGGGAGGAGAATCCATTCGCGCAGTTTTTTACTCCGCATTATTACGACCAGATTTCCTTGGACAAAGCGGCGGCAGTTTTGAACGGAGAAAATGCAGAGGAACACGTGAAGGATTTTTACAACAGTCAAAAGAGGATGTTTGGGAACGATATCAATTTAACCAAAGTTGTTCGCGCGGCGAAAGAAAGAGTGCAAGCGGAAAATAGAGCCACGGCGGAATTGGGACAGTTTCACGTCGGCGCGCCAGAACAGCAACAGCGCTTGTTGCAACAGTGGAGCCATTCGAACAACGTGAAACTACAAGGAGTGGGAGTTAAAAGGAATCGCGAAGAAGGTGGCGACGGGAGAGAAGAAGAGTTTCCTCTCGGCTACGCCGCTTCGGAGCAGTTGATACGTCAAAGACTCGCGAAAGAGGCTGAACAGAAATATATAGAGAAGAGGATAAAAAAGGAAAAATCGAAACTGGAAAAGAGGAAATTTGCTTCGCAAGGCGAGCTCGATAAGGCGGCGAGTCAGAAGAAAAATTTTCGTCAATCAGCGCAGTACCAAGAAGTTGTCGCCACGAAGAAGACGACGATTCAAGAGACGGGCTCGAGAAAATCATTCGCCATCGGCGGTCGGTATTACCACTCGCGAACGTGTTTACCCATGAGCAAGAAAATTTTCAAAACGGAAGACAAATCTACCATTCCCGATTCCGACGACGACGAGAGGGAGCAGGAAGAAATGTGGGACAAAGAAGACGCGCTGTTTATAGACGAATACGTGGACGTGGCGCAAGTCGAGAAAGATTTCTTTAGAATGTGGAACAGACACGTGCGTAAATATTGCGCCATGGCGAACAGGCAAATGCCAGACTGCACGAGTTCGTTCATGTACGTTCACAAAGAAAAGCTGGTGAAAGACCGCCAGATGAGAAAGTTGTTTCATTTACACCTGATGAACATGTACGATTTTGGTGTGTTATCCGGGAAAGTGATTCAAGCGCTCGTGGCGAAGATGAACGAGCTCAGACGCGAGTCCGAGAATCACGCACCTAATTCCAAACTCCTTTCTGAAAAAGAAGAGGATACGCAATCAGCAGAGAAAGCTCCTCCTGCGGTAGTTGAAGCGATCGAAATAAAAAACTAGAAGAGAGAGAAAAGAAAAGAAAAGAGACGCGGAATACGCTTCTCGGTTGAAAAAGAACGAGCAATGTAACAAAATCAAAAGTAATTACCACTCGCGCGCATACTGTACCGTATCGTCGGTTGAAAATTCTTCTATCCTCTTTCTATATTACGAAAAACTAAAATACATCATTCTCTTCTTCTTCTTCTTCTTCTTCTTCTTCTTCTATGCATAACTACTCGGACTCTCAATCACCCCCAACTGGACGCACTGCAACCTCACGTCTAATCTTTGCGGTTGCTTTCGGTTTCGCCTCGCCCATAACTTCGCCTCGCCAAACTCCGGCATCGAGCGACTGTGCGGAATCAGGCCTCTCTTGGCGCCGACGCGAGGCGGCGGTTGTTCGCTCTCCCGCTGATTCGGCGGCGTCGTCGGTCCTTCTTCTTCTTCCTCTCTATTATTATTATTATTATTATTCGTGTTTCTTCTATTCTGGCGACTCGTGTTGATGTTTGATGATGAGTATCCGTACGCGCTGTCCTCTCGGTTCAGTTGCGCGTGCAGTTCTCGTCGTTCCGTCGTTTCGAGCTCCTCCTTTCTTCTCGCCTCGTAAAAATCTTCATCATCATCTTTATTATCCATTCTTTCCTCTCTCTTCACCCTTGGTTGTCTCGCATCTAATAACTCCACGTCGGAAACCCCTCCGGCATCTCTCAACGCGTCCAATCCGCCGGAGACGGAGCAGTACGCGCGTATCCTTCCCGGTCGCGCGAACATCTGATTTTTTTGATCGTGGTTTCCCGACCTCTCCTTTTTTCCCCAAGAAGAAAAAGAGTCAACAATTGCTCTTTCTTCGCGCGTCGCAGAAACTACTCGGAAGAAAATAAAGAAGAAGAATACTCGGGGGGTTCTCTCGTCTCGTTTTCTCTCCTTCTTTTATTCTCACGAGAGCGTCGTTCTGCTTTCTCTCTCTCTCTCTCTCTCTCTCTGCTTCAGAGAGAAGAGAAGAAGAGAAAAACTTCTTTCTTCTGGCGAGATTAGTATTCTCGCACGCTCGTTTTATTTGAAAAAACTCTCTCTTCTGCGGCTGTGGAGCTCGCACACACAAGAACGCTCAAACCAAAAAGCACCACAGACTACTTACTCTGTTCTCTCTCTTTTTTTCTCTCTTTTGCTCCCTCCTCTCGTTTTTTTTATTCTCTGCTTTTTTTCACTTTTTTTTGTTGTTGCATGCGAGAATTGACTGATTTTTGAGTGATGTTTGTTGTTGCCTCTCTGATGAACACACGAAAGATATTTTTTCATCCATCACAAAAAGAAGCACACATCCATCATGAACGCAGCACTCACACCGACGACGACGATTCAGACGACGAGTTCGAACGCGGCAGCTTTAGCAGCTTTAGCAGGTGCAGCGGCGGCACCAAAGAAGCCGAGACACCAACGCGTGGAAATATTATGCCGCTCTAAATCATTCTCCCGAAATTTCGAGGCTGCCGACGACGTC
>Ga0206124_10002640_pt1 | contig 13240 bp, 10 predicted proteins | sample Helgoland_Spring_3_FD_148671 | JGI IMG/M metagenome (GOLD analysis project Ga0206124, IMG submission 148671) | Pelagic subsurface seawater microbial communities from Kabeltonne, Helgoland, North Sea - Helgoland_Spring_Bloom_20160321_2 | ecosystem: Environmental > Aquatic > Marine > Epipelagic ... | reverse complement strand
CTATATTCTCAAAGCGGGGCGAACTAAAAGTATATATAATAACCCGTTGTGCATTATAATTTTATTTACGTGCTCGGTTACGGTAAAATAGCCAAAAAATTTGCGACCGACCTAGCCCTTCTACCCAACGCCATTCTCCATGCTGCTGCGTCCAGAAACTTAGAAAAAGCAAATCAATTCGCCAGGGAGTTTGATTTTGAAAAAGCATATAATACCTGCTTTATACAAGCGTACTGCTACCAAGTTTGAGACGGTGGTTTTTCCCGTTCCCGAGAGTCCTGTAAATAACACGGTAAAACACCTCAATGTTGTTGTTTTATGCATCGTTAACAATGTTGTTTCTCATCTTTATTTAAAGCATTCGTTTTTTACTGTTTTATCAGTTGAAGCACTTTTTTCTGTCCACCCATACGTATCTCTACAAAATAAACACCCGAATTCAGCCCTGAAATAGCGACTTCTCCACCTTGATAATTTAACAATTCTTGTTGCAATTGCCCGAGCATCGAATATATTTTTACCGTGCTTGCTCCAGTGAATCCTATGATTTCGAAATGCGTGTTTACTGGATTGCGCAATAGACTCACATTATATAGTGGCGCCTGACTGGTATTGAGCGCAAAAGATTGGTTTCGAAAAGCATATTCGCTCTCATTACTGTGGTAATCTTCAAAACTTTTGCCTGCCCTAGGATCTGCATAATCGGTATAACCAAGCGCAGTATCCAAACCGTTATCTTCTATGATCTCATTTAATACAAAACCTGTTTCATTCACATCTGGCTGTCCATCATTATCGGAGTCGGTATCTAAAAAGTCGGGAATCTGGTCTGAATCTGTATCAACAGGAGTTAAACCGTTTGTATAGGCAGTATCTACACCGTCATCTGCTCCGTAAACCAAGTTCGGAGCTAGAAAGTCTGTGGTACTTTGGGCCTCTATCACATCTGGAATACCATCGTTGTCGGAATCTAAATCTACATAATTGGGTTTTCCGTCCAAATCGGTATCAAAAATATCGGGTATGGTATCGCCATTGGTGTTGGTGTAATTGGTGCTACTGCCATCGCCATCATCTCCATTGTCTACCACATCTCTGTAATTCGGAATGCCATCGCCGTCTTCATCTCCCCAAATGTCATAAGTCACATACTCATCATTTTCCCAAAAGGTAACTTCTTGTATGTCTAATATACCATCATTGTCCAGGTCTTGGTCTACGTATTGGAAATAAAATAACACTCCAAACTGAGTTCCCACGACGAGGTCTACATCTCCATCTCCGTCCAAATCTCCTACAACAGGGGTACTTTCCTGCCCAACATCAAAGAACGCAGAAGGGTTTATAACAGCCCCCCCAAAGCTGCCACTTCCTAAATTTTTAAAATAATTAAGACGACCCCATTTTTCTCCAGCCATAATATCCAAATCACCATCACTGTCCATATCTATAAAAGCAGGGATACTTCTAAACCCAACATCAAACGAGTCCATAGGGTTATCATTACTTAAAATAAATGTAGGATTCTCAAAATCGCCTGAATTTTCGAAATATCTAAATCTACCGTCATAATGCCCAGACAACATATCCAAATCACCATCGCCGTCCAAATCACCCAAAGTAGGCGCACTAAATACCCCTATATCGGACAACCCAAACGGGTTCAACTGCGAGTCATCAAACACGGGTTCATCAATAGTCCCTGAATTTTCATGCACCGAAAATTCTCCTGCACTATTTCCCAGAACAAGGTCTAAATCACCATCCCCATCCAAATCTCCTAAACTAGGTCTGATATCATCTCCAACCGATGATAGCCCGAAAGGATTCTCATTGAAAAAATCAAAACTAGGAGTCGTCGCTGTACCTAAATTCTCAGTGTAGTAAAAAGAATCCCTAGAATGGCTAACTGACAAAATATCTAAATCGCCATCAGCATCTAAATCACCTAAAGCATGAGCATTACCTATCTTAGCATTTAATACCATATCTAGGGCAAAAGGACTCTTAAACAAGGGTACATCTACAACGTTGGCAAGGCCGCCAAAAACACTACCGGTGGCAATATCTACGTTCTCAAAATAATAAAAAGCACGATTACTAATATCTGAAAATGTTAGCAAATCTAAATCTCCATCGGCATCCAAATCGGCCATGGCATGTGTATCGACATAATTGCTTTTATTAAATGAACAGTTCAAACCAACTGCATCTTTAAGCCCTTCTATAAAATAAGGCTGGTCTACTAATCCATTATTCGAATTCTCCGGAAGCACATCATTTCCATCAATATCTTTATTTTCAAAATAATAAAAACCAGCTCCGTAATCTCCAGCGATGCAATCCAAATCGCCATCCCCATCCAAATCAACCAAATTCAAGGCCAGTAAATTTTGTCCATCCGGTATCCAAGAGACCTGAACCGGGGCTTCAAAAGAAGCTCCATCTAATAAAACATCGTTTTGCCCATCAATATCCATATTTTTAAAATAGTAAATATTGGCATTATTGGATGTAATTAGCATGTCCATATCGCCGTCGCCATCCATATCTCCAAAATCGAACGGTGCGGCATAATCGAAAGACAAACTAGTAGTTAAATTAAAGTGATTTTCAATCGGTTCCTTAAAATTTGCTTGGTCTTTTTGGGTATCCGACTCACTAATATCTAAATTTTCATAATAATAAAACCGTGAATCTGCATACAAAAAAACATCTAAATCACCGTCGTCATCTATATCTATAAGGGCAATAGAAACATAAGTACCATCAAACACCAACCCTGTAGGAGTGTCGTCCAATATATACGCTGGAGATTGAGCAGTTCCTTCATTCTTATAATAATAAAAATTACCGTTCCAATCAATTGACAACAAATCCAAATCGCCATCGGAATCTAAATTTCCAAAATCGAATATTAAATTATGACGACCTCTTGAAAGACCTATTTTATTTGCCGGGTCCAATACTTTTTTATAGGTAGGTTGTTGCGCCAGAGCGCCGGTCATACCCAACAAAAACGCACCTACGGCAAGCCGGGTGGTTTTTCTTTTTTGCAGGCCAGTCCACAAAGCATACAACCTTCTCTTAAGGCGCTGCAAATGCCTTTTTAGCACCTGTTGGCGGTGTTCATTCTTTTTGGAACTGACTAAACGGTTTAATTTTTTTTGATATGCTTGGTATTGTAACAACAAGCGATTGTAGGTAGTTGCCTCCGATCTCATATAAATCTTTTAAGTATTGATAAAATCGGGGGGAGTCGCAAAGATACGTATTTTTGTGTTAACTTTTGTTGATTTATGTAATTTTGTATGTTTTTATTTACGTGCTAATATTTATATTGTTAATGTTTCTATTGAAGATAAACTTAATGATGTATTGAATAGTTGTTAGTGCTGTTAATTAGAATAATATTCTGGTTTTAAATCCTTGAAAAGTTTTAGCATAATTGCGTCTCATCATAAATTGGTCGCATAATTGTGAAAATAATGTTTCTATACGTTTTCTCGATTTTCTAAAAATATAAGGTTGTTTTTTATAATCCTTTTGATTATTTCTCATTGGTGTATTTAGTTTTATGTTGCAGGTTTCAAAAAGGTTGAGTTGGATTTCAGCCGATAAATAACCTCTATCACCAATCAAAGTACAATCACTATTTTGTGCTCTAATATCTTTAAGGTAGTTAACATCATGTAAAGATGCAGGGCTTAAATCTATACTTTTAAAAACACCATTTACTGAACAAACAGCATGTAATTTATAGCCATAGTAATTAGAATTTTGTGCAGCACAAAAACCTTTGTCTGGAAAAAAGTGAATACCGTATTTTTTAGCTTATGAATTGATCATGAAAAATCGACAGGAGTAAAATATAGTAAGAGCAGTAGGTATACCTTAAAAAATAGACTTATTTTTACAATCTTTAAGATTTTTCAGAAAGAAGTGATATATTTCAATCACAGAAGTAGTTTGGCTTGTTTTTTGTTCATCTGAAAAATAATTTAATAAATAAACCCTCAAATGATTTCTTAAATTGAAATCAACATTATTCCTATGAGAAAAGGTATCATTGTTTTTAGTGCATTATTATTATTAGGCATTTCATATTTTATTAGACAACAACTTGCTGAGAGCAAGGCTCCTCCCAAACAAAAGAGTGGAAAAGTAATTAAAACCGTATTTATTGAAACGGTTAAAAATGAGACTTTGCCTGTAATCATTAAGGAAAGTGGTAATTTAATGGCTAAACATAAAATACAACTCTTTTCTGAAGCGCAAGGCTTGTTAGAAATAGCAGCAGATGATTTTAGGGTTGGTGTAAAATCTTCAAAAGGAAAAGTGCTATTGCATATAAATAACGACGATGATTTTGCCGCATTACAAGCTCAAAAAAGTAGTTTCCAAAACTTAATCGCAGGCATATTGCCAGATTTTAAATTGGATTACCCAAATTCGTTTCCAGCATGGGTTGCATATTTAAAAGCACTTGATGTAAGCAAACCTATTGCCGAGTTGCCGGTTTCTACTTCTGAACAAGAAAAATACTTTATCATTGGAAAAGGGATCTACAAAAGCTTTTACGCGATTAAAAACTTAGAAGAATCCCTAAAAAGATACACGATTTCAGCACCTTTTGACGGGGTACTTACAGAGGCTTTGGTAACTAATGGTTCATTAGTTCGCCCTGGTCAAAAACTAGGCGAATATATTAGCGAAGGCGTATATGAATTGTTTCTTTCAGTAAACGCCAATTTGGTGAACAGTTTAGGCGTAGGTAGAAAGGTAAAGCTGCAAACTTTAGATGCATCCAAAACATGGACAGGTAAGGTAGTTCGTATCAATGGGAAAATTGATAGAACATCGCAAACAGTTCAAGTGTTTGTGGAAGTAAAAGGAAAGGATTTACGAGAAGGAATGTATCTTGAGTCATTCGTGGAAGCTAAAGAAATTGAAAATGCTTACGAGGTTTCTCAAAAACTGTTAATTAACAATAAAGCAGTGTATGTTTATAAGGACAGTACGCTACAATTACAAGAAGTTACACCTCAATTTTTTAAAGAGAAAACAGTGCTTGTAACTGGGATTCCTGACAATAGCTTGATCATTTCAAAATCGGTTCCAGGTGCCTTTGTAGGAATGCCTGTGAAACCTTATAATGCTGCTAATTAATAAAATTGAATACGTGAACCTGATGTATAAAACGCATCAATTCAACACAAACGAGCAATGAGAAAAGTAATATCGTATTTTATCAAATACCCTGTAGCTGTAAACATTATAATCATTGCATTTGTTGTTTTGGGATCTATGGGGGCGTTGCATTTGAAATCTTCCTTTTTCCCATTAACGAAGACCAAATTTATCAATGTCAACGTAAGTTATCCTGGGGCTTCTCCTCAAGAAATGGAGGAAGGGGTCGTTTTAAAAATTGAAGACAATTTAAAAGGGCTGTTAGGAATTGAAAGAGTGACTTCAGTATCGAATGAAAATTCGGCTAGAATTAGTGTAGAGACTATTAAAGGCTATGATATTGATGTCTTGTTGGCCGATGTTAAGAATGCGGTAAATGAGGTACCTAATTTCCCTTCAGGAATGGAACCACCAGTTATTGCTAAGAATGATCGAATTCGAGAAACAGTTAGTTTTGTTGTCACAGGAGAAGGCATTTCTTTAAAATCGTTAAAACAAGCTGCCAGAGGAATTGAAGAAGACTTGCGTAGAATAAAAGGTATTTCACAAGTAGCACTTTCTGGATTTCCGGCCGAAGAAATTGAAATAGCGGTTCGTGAAAATGATTTAAGAACCTATAATATAAGCTTTCAACAAGTTGCCACTGCGGTTTCGAAAGATAAGTTGCTAACCTCTGGAGGTACTGTAAAAACAAAAGCGGAAGAATATTTAATACGTGCTAGGAACAGAGCCTATTATGCAGATGACATGTCGGATTTGGTTTTAAGAGCAGAACCTTCTGGAAGGTTGATTCGCTTAAAAGATGTGGCTACGGTAAGTGACAAATGGAATGAATCTCCTAATAGAAGGTATTACAACGGGAATTTGGCAGTTCGTGTGGAAGTGAGCAATACGAATAGTGAAGATTTATTGTCTACAGCAGAAGTGGTGAAAGCGTATATTGACAAGTTTAATGAAGAACATGAGCATCTTCTTATTGAAATTACAAGAGATGCTTCTATAACTTTGGTACAACGTACCGAATTGTTATTTAAGAATGCCTGGCAAGGTATGCTGTTGGTTTTGTTGTTTTTGTCCTTGTTTTTGCGTCCAAGATTGGCATTTTGGGTAGCAGCTGGTTTACCCGTAGCATTTTTTGGAATGTTTATGTTAGCAGGTGAGTTTAATGTGACCATTAACGTATTGTCCCTTTTTGGAATGATTATCGTTATTGGAATTTTAGTAGATGATGGAATTGTTATCTCAGAAAACATATACCATCATTACGAGAAAGGGAAAACACCTATTCGGGCTGCCATTGATGGTACTACCGAAGTAGTAGGTCCAATATTGTCGGCAATTTTAACTACGGTGCTGGCTTTTTCTGTGTTTTTCTTTTTGGATGGAAATCTAGGGGAGTATTTTAGTGAAGTTGCAACAATTGTATCTCTTACTTTGTTGATTTCTTTGGTCGAGGCTTTGATCATCTTGCCTGCCCATGTGGCGCATTCTAGAGCTTTGGATAGAGAACAAAAGTTATATGCAATTAATAAGTATGCAGATCAGTTTATGAGTTTTATGCGCGATCGTTTGTATGCACCTGCATTGCGATTTCTATTAAGACATAAGTTTTTTGGCTTGGCAATTCCTGTAGCGCTATTTCTAATTACACTTGGTGGTTTTGAAGGAGGGATTATTAAGGGTACTTTTTTTCCTCAGATCGCCAGTGATCGTGTGGTGATTAATTTGAAAATGCCAAAAGGAACCAATGAACATATTACAGATTCAATCATACGAACTATTGAAGAAAAAGCATGGTTGGTAGGTCATGAATTCACAAAAAAACAATCGGGAGATAAGCCCGTTATTCAAAATATTATTCGTGTACTAGGGGGTGGCTCTTCTAATGCCGGCTTGCGGATTAATTTATTACCTGGCGAGGAGCGCGATTTTCCTTCCAGAGAAGTAGCCAATGCCATTAGAGATGCGGTAGGTACCGTATACAGTGCAGAATCTTTGACTTTCGGGTCAGGAGGTAATTTTGGAGGAAGTCCCGTTTCGGTATCCTTGTTGAGTACAAATATTGGTGAGTTAAAACTCGCTAAGGAGGAATTGAAAGCTGAATTATCGAAAAACACTGCTTTAAAAGATATTTCAGACAATGACCCGCAAGGAATTAAAGAGATAAAAATAAAGCTAAAAGACAAGGCTTATTTTTTAGGCCTTAGTCTAAGAGATGTAATGGCTCAAGTTCGTTCTGGTTTTTTTGGACTGCAAATTCAACGTTTTCAGCGTGGTCAAGATGAAATAAAGGTATGGGTACGCTATACGAGAGAAGAACGTTCGAAAATTCGAAATTTGGACAATATGCGTATCAATACACCAACTGGAAAACGTGTTGCTTTTTCTGAGATTGCCAGTTATGAAATTGAAAGAGGGGAGATTTCCATAAACCACCTAAATGGACAAAGAGAGATAAAGGTAGATGCCGACCTAGCTGATAGCAAAGGTTCTGCTACGGATATTTTAGCAGACATACAAACTAGGATTATGCCAGAAATTCGCTCAAAGTATCCTTCGGTGTCGGCGTTGTATGAAGGACAGAATAGAGAGGCCTCTAAAGTTATGGGGTCTTTACCGCGAGTAGGAAGCATCATTTTATTATTGATTTACATTGTAATTGTGTTCACTTTCCGCTCTTACGGACAGCCATTTTTGTTGCTATTGATGGTGCCTTTTAGTTTTATTGGTGTAGGATGGGGGCATTGGATGCATGGTTTTTCTGTAAACATATTATCCATGTTAGGAATTATTGCGTTGATTGGAATCATGGTAAATGATGGTTTGGTATTGATTAGCAAATTCAACACCTACTTAAAAGAAGGTCTAAAATACGAAGAGGCTTTGTATGAGGCTGGAAGATCACGTTTTAGAGCTATTTTTTTAACCACAATTACTACGGTTGCAGGTTTGACTCCTTTAATTTTTGAAACCAGTAGACAGGCTCAGTTTTTAATTCCTATGGCCATTTCTATTGCCTATGGTATTGTGATTGCTACCTTTTTAACTTTGTTGACCTTACCTATTTTACTGGCAATCTCCAACGATGTTAAAGTCTATTTAAAATGGCTTTGGGAAGGCAAAAAACCTAGCCGAGAATCGGTAGAACGTGCAATTAAGGAATTAGCTGCCGAAAATGAAGATTTAGAATTCTAATATATTATATGATGAGACATACTAATGTTTTCACAAAATTTTTAAGCTTGATATGTGTACTCGCATTCGGTTTTGCTGATGCTCAGGCTTTATTATCCAAGGAGGAAGCTATTCTATTGACCTTGGAGAACAATTACAATATTAAGTTGACCGAGAACAGTTTACAAACTGCCGAAAATAATGCCAGTCTTTACAATAGTGGCTATTTGCCAACGGTTTTTACCAGAGGAGGTGCTTCTTACGATGTGAAGGATACGGAAACAAGTTTTCAAAATCCGAATCAAGATAGAAGTGTGGAAGACGCTGAAAGCAGAAACTACAATGCTTCCATAGGTGTTAATTATGTTTTGTTCAATGGGCTAGGTAGGTACTATACCTACGCCAAACTAAAGGAAACCTACAATTTAACCGAATTACAAACTAGAAATGTAATGGAGAATACCTTGTTGACCTTATTTTTTGCTTACTACGAGGTTGCAAGATTGAGTGAAAACGAAGTCAATCAAAGAGAAACCTTGGAGATTTCTAAGTTAAGACTCAAAAGGCCAAAGTATGGATTTCAGTACGGACAAAGCACTAAATTGGATGTTTTGAACGCCAATGTAGATATGAACAATGATAGCATTACTTTCTTAGGCGTTCAAAGAGAACTGGCAAATGCAAAACGCGATTTGAATATTGTTTTGGGGAGGGATGTAAATATGGAGGTTACTGTTAATACAACGGTTGTTTATACGGAAAGTTTACAATTAGACACCATTCTCAATAGTTCATTGGAGAGCAACGTAGCATATTTGCAAACTCAAAAAGCACTTAGCCTTAGTGAGTATGATGTAAAGATCAACAATTCGACATGGATGCCATCAGTGAGCTTAACAAGTTCATATGCCTGGAACAAACGAAGTAATGACCCTACAAACCAATTTAGTCCTATTGGGTTGACACAAACAGGTCTCAATGCGGGTGTAAGCTTGTCTTGGAATTTGTTTGATGGCGGGAACACCACTACGAGGGTGAGAAATGCGAAAATAGCTGTTGATACTAAAGAACTTGAGAAAGAACAACAGCTAGAGTTTTTAAAGCGCGATGTGAACAATGCTTGGGAAAGTTATCAAAATGCTCTATTTACTCTAAAGGTTCAAAAAACCAATGTAGAAACGAATAGGTTAAATTTTGAGCGTTCTGAGGAGTATTACAAATTAGGACAAATTTCTTCGATAGATTTTAGATTGGCACAAGTAAACCTTATCAATGCTGAACTCACCTTAAGTTTGGCGAAATACAGTGCAAAAAACGCTGAGTTGTTATTATTACAACTTTCAGGTAATCTTTTGGGTAATAAACAGTTTTAAGATGCCTAAGAAAGGGAAAGAAAAAAACACTAAAAATAAAGCAAAGCATACAAAGCTTATGCAACGAAAACTAAACAAGGTACGCGAGGAAAAAAGACTGCGTGCTTTGCGCTTGAAGGCACTTGTTAGTAAACAAAACGAACAGCAAAACGACAATCAAGATGATCAATGATAAGGTTTGTGATTGTGGTAGTTTACAGACCTACAGCAGTTGTTGTGGTAGGGTTTACAGGGCTCATGAGAACGCCGTAACTGCCGAACAGTTGATGCGTTCAAGATATACGGCTTTTACGAGAGCGAACGGAAACTTTTTAATTGCAACGCATCATAAGACTACGAGAAAACCAAGGGAGAAACATGAAATTAGTGCTTGGGCAAAATCAGTACAGTGGCTTCGGTTGGAAGTTTTACATTGTAAAAACGGTCGACAGGAAGATGTCGAAGGCAGTGTAATGTTCAAAGCATATTTTTATGAGAATGGGGGAGTCCAAGTAATCCAAGAAAATTCATTTTTCAGAAAAGAAAACAACTGTTGGTTCTATGTAGGTCCCATTCAAAAATAGATTCCTATCCCTGTTCCAAACATGTGGAAATCTGATGAAGATATTTTGTGTTTATCATATCCGGCTGAGATATAAAATCGATTTAAATGCCATTTTACATGACTGTTAAAATGATGTACAGCGCTTCCGTTTACATCAGAACCTATAAATGATGTTTCTAGGCTCAGCGGTTTTGTCACGTAAATACGTGTTCCAAAATTATAGGCAAACCCAAATTTATCAATACCTTCTCCTATATAACGGGCTCCGATTCCGTACCAAATACTCCATCTTCTACCACGAAGTCGGTAATAGTTTGCCATCATTGTGTATTGGGTGTATTCTGTGTTGGGCACATTTGGATTTTGCTCTACAAGTTTTGTAATGTCTCCCATCAAACTGAAACGTTTGGCAAACTGTAATTCTGTTCTAAAATAGTTTCCTTGCAGGTCGCTATTCATTAAGTATCGGTCCGTGATGTGCCAACGTGCTTTTTTTGATTCATAATATGGATTGAAGCCTCCAATAGAGTCAATAACGTAAGGGAATTCACTAATGTTTGTTGAAGCATGCAAAGATTCACGCTCCGGAGGGGTGTCAATGAATGTAACTTGTACCAAACCTATTGTCAACGCGTATGCAACTTCAAAAAAGACATTCTCAAAAAAACTAGCCGAATCTTCCTTGTAATCCTCATTTTGATTCCGGTGTTTGTTATAGGTGTCATTGTAGCTACTGCTACTAGTGTTCGTTTTCGATTTCGCTACGTTTTGTTTGGCTTTTTCTAAATCATTTTGTCCAGTTGCTTGATAAGATAGTACAATGAAGAAAAAGAAGAGTATTTTTTTTACCATAGTCAAATTTTAGATTGCAAGTTGCAGATATCATGCCAAAATGCGAATTCCAAAGATAGCTAAACATAATTATCTCCATATATTGGTGCTATTTGGAAGGGGTAACTATTGTTCATTTTGAGGGATGTTAACCAATACATTGGTTCAGCAAAACAGGTCGATGCGCATGGAAAGCGTGCAGAATAAACAATTCGAAAAGTATAGAGATTAATAATTTATGATTAGGCTTTAAAATTTAAAGTAAAGTTGTAATTTTGCACTTTTAATAATAACCGCTAAAAAAACAATAGCATGCAACGTGATCAAATCATATTCGATTTAATTCAAGACGAAAAAGAAAGACAGTTCGAAGGATTGGAACTCATCGCTTCTGAAAACTTTGTAAGTGAGCAAGTTATGGAAGCACAGGGATCTGTGTTGACCAACAAATACGCTGAAGGTTATCCTGGTAAACGTTATTACGGAGGATGTGAAGTTGTTGATGTTGTAGAACAAATTGCTATTGATAGAGCAAAAGAGCTTTTTGGTGCAGAATATGTGAATGTGCAACCCCATTCTGGTTCTCAAGCCAATGCAGCGGTTTATTTGGCTGTGTTAAAACCTGGTGATAAGATTTTAGGATTTGACCTTTCTCATGGTGGACATTTAACACATGGTTCTCCAGTAAACTTTTCTGGTAAAACATACCAAGCATCTTTCTATGGTGTTGAAGAGGAAACGGGCGTTTTGAATTACGATAAGATTCAAGAAGTGGCGACCAAAGAGCAACCTCAAATTATCATTGCAGGTGCTTCTTCTTATTCAAGAGATATTGATTTTAAACGTTTCCGTGAGATTGCAGATAGCGTTGGTGCTTATTTGTTGGCTGATATTTCTCATCCAGCAGGTATGATTGCTAAAGGTCTACTGAATGACCCAATGCCGCATTGTCATTTTGTGACCACTACTACACATAAAACCCTAAGAGGTCCTAGAGGTGGTATGATTATGATGGGACAAGATTTTGAAAATAAAATGGGTATTCGATTAAAGAACGGAAACTTACGTAAAATGTCTGGTCTTTTAAATGGAGCAGTATTTCCAGGAATGCAGGGAGGTCCTTTAGAGCATGTTATTGCTGCTAAAGCAATTGCTTTTGGAGAGGCTTTGACAGATAATTTCTTACATTACCAAATTCAGGTTAAAAAGAATGCTGCGGCCTTGGCTGCTGCTTTTGTAGCGAAAGGATATAAATTGATTTCTGGTGGTACAGACAACCACTGTATGTTGATCGACCTAAGAAATAAAAACTTATCAGGTAAAGATGCAGAACAAGCATTGGTGAAAGCAGATATTACTGTAAATAAGAACATGGTTCCTTTTGATGATAGATCACCATTTGTAACTTCAGGAATCCGTATTGGTGCTGCTGCTGTTACCACGCGTGGATTAAAAGAAGATGAAATGCCTGCTGTTGTTGACCTAATTGACGAGGTAATCATGAATTTTGAGGATGAGACCACATTAGCAGCTGTTGCCGGAAAAGTAAATGAATTGATGAGCGGAAGACCTTTATTTAACGCTTAGTCTCTAAATACAATCTTTTTAAAAAACTCCTTTGACTTTGGTTGAGGGAGTTTTTTTTGCTGTTGTGTGAAGCAACCTCAAATCGTTTTATTTATTAAAAACTCTATTTGTTCAATCTAATGTACAATTTAAATGACTAAGCTATAATTATCATTTGAACCTTAGTTCTGTGAGATTGCTTCGTACCTCGCAATGACTCTTGAAAATAAGGTTCATAATAAAATAATGACGTATAGTATTCATAATGATAAAAAACTTTACACTCCTCTCTTAACGACGTGGATGAAACTGCTCTACAACCTTTTTTAGATGCGATTTATCCAAATGCATGTAGATTTCCGTAGTTGTGATACTTTCATGGCCTAACATCTGCTGTATGGCACGTAAATCGGCACCGCGTTCTAGCAAATGTGTTGCAAAAGAATGCCGAAAGGTATGCGGACTTATTTTCTTTTTAATACCCGCTTCGATTGCCAAGTTTTTGATTATGGTAAAAATCATATTTCGGGTGAGCTGTTTTCCTCTACGATTTAGAAAAAAA
>Ga0206124_10002630_pt1 | contig 13255 bp, 6 predicted proteins | sample Helgoland_Spring_3_FD_148671 | JGI IMG/M metagenome (GOLD analysis project Ga0206124, IMG submission 148671) | Pelagic subsurface seawater microbial communities from Kabeltonne, Helgoland, North Sea - Helgoland_Spring_Bloom_20160321_2 | ecosystem: Environmental > Aquatic > Marine > Epipelagic ... | reverse complement strand
ATTTTCTATTTCGTTCTCACTTTCTCTAAGACCTGCGGTATCTGCAATGGTAACTGGATATCCTGCGATATCTAAATCTATTTCTATTATATCTCTTGTTGTGCCTTCTATGCTTGAAACGATTGCTAGGTCTTTCTTAGAAATCTTGTTTATAAGAGATGATTTCCCTGCATTTGTGGGTCCAAGAATTGCTATATATAATCCTTCGGATAATTTTTCTCCTTTTTTTGAATTTTCTAAATATAGATTTATTCCATCTATAATTTCTTTGATTTTGAGGTCAGTATTCTTTAATACATCCGCTGGGATCTCTTCGTCTGGAAAATCTATAGAAGCTTCAACTCGTGTAAGAATATGTAATAAAGACTTTCTCCAATTTTCATAGATAAGGCTTAGTTCTCCAGATAGTTTTTTCAGAGCTTGTTTATGTTGTGCTTTTGTGTCTGAATCTATGAGATCTTGCAGTCCTTCGACTTCAGTTAGGTCCATTTTGTTATTTAGAAATGCTCTCATCGAGAACTCTCCTGGATCTGCAACTCTTAGGTTTTGTATTTTTGATAATGCATCCATTGTTAAGTCTAATACTGCTTTACCTCCATGTATGTGTAGTTCCAAAACATCCTCGCCTGTAAAACTTCTGGGTGATTTGTAGTATATAGAGATGCATTTATCGATAAGTTCTTTTGTATTTGGATGGTATATGGATTGCAGTGTCGCCTCTCGTGGTGTCAGAGCGGTGCATCCCAGGCTATGCAATACTTTTTGCATATCTGGTCCTGAAATTCTTATAACAATGATACCAGATTTTTGTATAGGGGATGCTGGGGAATATATTGTATTTTTAAGATTTGTTTGCACGTTATTGAACATAGCATTGATATGATGTATTATTTAATAGTCTTAAACATTCATAAAATATTGTTGTGTGAGGCGTAACGTAATTTTAAGAAGCGCAGCAAGCCATCTATTGTAACATAAATGTTCGAAAATAGTAATATAAAACGACGAATCTTATCAGGCTCTAAAAGATATCAGAATGATGATCTCTTCAAGAAATTTGTTGACTCTTTTTACGCATATATACCGATTGATGATAAAAAATGCTACGACATTGAAGAATTTACAAATATAGCTACTTCTGTTTATGAGAATTTTATAAACAGGAAGATAGGAAAAAGCTTCATAAAGATTTTAGATGAAAAGCCTATGCCGGATGGCGAAGAAGTGACTGTCGTTATAATAAATGATGACATGCCTTTCCTTGTAGACTCAATTACTGCTTTCTTAGATAAACAAAAATATAAAACGAAACATATAATCAATGCTTTATTTTTCTCGAATCGTGATAAAGATGGGAATCTAGAGGATATACACAAATTTAAAGAAAATAACATCCCTAACGAATCTGCTATATATGTCAGGGTATCCATACTTAAAGAAGAGGGGTATCTAAAGAAATTTATTTCTAGTATCGAAAATGTCTTGTCTTTAGTAAGTGTAGCATGTGCAGATTGGCAGGGTATTCTTAAGAAATTAAGTGAGGCGAATGACTGGTTTGTTGATTCGGACCTAAATAATGAAAATAAAGATTTTTTCAAATGGGTTCGTGATGAGAATTTTACTTTTACTGGATATAGGGAATATTCTTTCAAAGAAGACCAAAAGAAGGTTGGGGTTGTAAGAGGCGAGACTCTAGGTGTATTAAAAATAGAGGATGCAAATTTTCAAGCTTCTTTAATTAAGGATATTTTTGATTCACATAATTTTATAGCTAACCATAGTTCTATTGTTATAGGAAAAATTCGTGAAATTTCTTTAGTTCATAGAAGGTCAAATCTTGACTATATATGTGTTGTTCAAAGAGAAGGTAATAAGCCTAAAAAAGCCAGAGTATTTATAGGTCTGTTTAGTACCAGGCTTGAATATCAGAGTGCCATTCAAATTCCTATACTGAGATCTCGTGTTGAATCTGTTGTGAAGAAAGCTGGTTTCAATAATAAGGGTTTTAATCAGAAAGAGCTGTTTAGCATAATAGAAACTTTACCTAGAGACGAGCTTTTTCAGCTTTCTGAGGATGAGCTGTTTTTGATGGCAATGATGATTTTATCATCTTTGAATAACCCAAGGGTTCTTTTCTTTGCGCGTGAAAATAGATGCAAGGTTTTTATGAATCTTCTGATATTTTTCCCGAAATCCCGTGTAACATCGGATATTACAGAAAAGGTCCAATCGGTCATTAGTAGTAATATTAAAGGTAGTTTTATACAGAGCTCTTTAAGATTCTCAATAATGGGTCTTGCATATATACATATTTCTATGAAAGTTTCGGATAATAGAAAGCTTAGCGCGGATATTCACAAGATAGAGCAGAAGCTTGATGAAGTTACAAAGAGATGGGATGAGAAGCTTGATGTCTTTATTGAGAACAGGTTTGGCATAGGGATGACTAGCCAGTTGCTCGATGCTTATAAAAAAGCGTTTCCAACTAATTATCAATTAAAATTCACAGCTCAAGAGGCTGTTTCGGATATAGAATATATAAACAATGTTGGTTCAAGTGATGATACTTTATTTAACTTGCGTTGTGACCCTGAAAATTCTAAATCATTTAACCTTAAAACGTATAATTTAGGTGATAAAGTTCGCCTGCATAAAGTGATGCCTATTATACAAAATCTAGGTTTTTGTACTTTGGAAGAAAATGTATTTGATATTACTGTAGGGTCATATTCAGATCCTGTTGTAATACAAGATTTTACACTACTGGTTGAATCTAAATATTCCTCTGAGAATGTGAAGTCAAATATTGAGAGTGTAATAGAGGCAGTATTCAAGAAGAAGATAATAGATGATTTGTTGAACCATCTTGCTTTGAGAGCTGGCTTGACTTGGAGGGAATTATTTCTTGTAGATGCATATTGTAGATATATGCTCCAAATCAAGTTTGTTTATAGCCAGGCATTCATCAGAAATACACTTGTAAAGAATCCCGCTATTACAAAATTATTAGTGAAATTATTCTATGCAATGTTCTGTCCTAAGACTAATGATGAAAATTCTGCAGGTTCTATAGAGAAGAAGATAACAAATAGTATTATGAGAGTGATGGATAGCTCTGAAGATCATGTTTTAGGTAAGATGCTTGAGCTGATCAAACATACTTTGCGAAAAAATTTTTTCCAGAATTCATCTTCTGGAGAATCCAAAGATTATGTGTCGTTTAAATTTGACTCTAGAAATATCTCTGATCTTCCTTTGCCAAAGCCTCATGCAGAGATTTTCGTATACTCGGTGAAGATGGAGGGGGTTCACTTGCGCGGTGGAAAAATTTCTCGAGGTGGTTTGAGATGGTCTGATCGTGTAGAAGATTATAGGACAGAAGTTCTGGGGTTAATGAAGGCACAGGTCACAAAAAATGCTATTATTGTTCCAGAGGGTGCAAAAGGTGGATTCTTGGTGAAAAATGCAGATCAGTTTAAGGATAGGAAAGAGTTTTTCTATGCGGGTATTGAATGTTATAAAACCTTTTTAAGAGGTCTATTGGATATAACAGATAATCTTGTAGTAAATAAAATAGTAAAACCTAGGGAAGTGATTTGTATAGATGGGGATGACCCATACCTGGTTGTAGCGGCTGATAAAGGGACTGCAACTTTTTCTGATACAGCGAATGATGTTGCAAAAGAATATAATTTCTGGATGGGTGATGCATTTGCTTCTGGTGGTGCAAATGGGTACGATCATAAGAAGATGGGTATTACGGCTAGAGGTGCTTGGGTATCTGTAACGGAGCATCTCGGAAAACTTGGCATCAATCCTCAGAAGGATGAGTTTACAGCTGTGGGTATAGGTGATATGTCAGGTGACGTTTTCGGAAATGGAATGTTGCTTTCAGAAAACATCAAACTTGTGGCGGCATTTAACCATATGCATATTTTCTTAGATCCAAGCCCATTAGCAAAAAACAGTTATAAAGAAAGAAGAAGATTATTCGAGAAACCAGGATCTCAATGGTCTGATTATAGCTCGGAAATTATTTCTAAAGGTGGTGCCGTCTATAGTAGAGATAGTAAAAGCATAAAACTCTCAAAAGAGGTAAAGAATTTATTGGGAATCAAGAGTGATTCTTTGGATCCAGATTCATTAATCAAATATATTTTAACAGCAAAAGTTGATTTGTTATGGAATGGAGGAATAGGTACGTATGTTAAATCTCAATCTGAAGCTCACGAGCATATAGGAAATAAGAGCAATGATAATGTTCGGGTAAATGGTGAAGATCTTAAATGTAGATTAGTTGGTGAAGGGGGTAATCTAGGCTTTACGCAACTAGGTAGGGTTGAATATGCATTTAATGGTGGGATGATCAATGCTGATTTTATTGATAACTCTGCCGGAGTTAATTGCTCTGACCATGAGGTGAATATAAAAATCGCTCTTGATGGTGCATTGAAAGATAAAAAAATATCCAGGAAAGAGAGGGATGTTATATTAAGAAGCATGCAAGACGAAGTTTCGTATCTTGTATTATCATCTGATAAAGCGCAAAACTATAATCTTTCTATATCGAAAAGTACCAGTGTTACTCATTTTGAATTCTATGTAAAGCTCATAAGGATTCTTAAAGAGAGGGTAGGTTTGAGTCCATCATTGGAGTTCCTGCCAAGTAAATCCGAACTTACACGTAGATCTCAGGAGAAATTAGGATTTACAGGACCTGAATTATCTGTACTTATTGCGTATAGCAAGAGATCTGTGTACCAGAACTTAATAGAGTCTCAGATACCAGAAGATGAGTATTACGAGAGATATCTAATAGATTATTTTCCGTCAAATATGCGAGATGAGTTCAAGGAATACATATTAAACCATCAGCTTCGCAGAGAGATAATAGCAACATTAGTTGCAAATGATATTGTAGATCATGCTGGTCCATATTTTTTCCATAGCGCCCAGGATTATACAGGTTTGAATGGTTGTGATATAGCTAGAGCTTATAGTGTTGTATGGGAAATTTTTGGATTTTCAAAGATATGGCAAGGCATTAGTAATGTATCTGGTAACTCTGTGAAAATAGAACTCTTCTATGAAGTTAGAACTTTCTTACAAAAGGCAATATTTTGGTTCTTGAAGCATAAATCTCAACCATTAGATGTAAAGAAACTTGTGGAGGAATTCCAGAAAGGGGTTTCTGAAGTTGCAAAGAAAATAGAACCTTTACTTCATGCTACTACAAAAGAAGATTACCATAGGAAGTTCAGTTACTTTGAGCGTCTTGATGTGAAGAAAGATTTATCTTCCCGCGTTGCAAGCTTGAAGTCTTTATACTCTGCAATGGATATTGTTGAAGTGTCTAATAAAGTTTCGGCAAGTGTTTCTGATATAGGAAAAATTTATTTTGACCTTGGTGAGAAGCTGCATTACAACTGGCTTCATTTGAAAGTTGAGCAACTATCTCAAAATGGATATTGGGATCGAATGTTGGTAAAATCTTTGAAGGAAGATATATATAGTCAGCAACGAAAGTTAACTATTAAAGTGGCTAAATATAATGGAGGAAGTTTAAAAGATAAGGTCAATAAGTGGATTAATAAGAATTCTAAGGAGGTAATGGTATTCACAAATTTCATAGATACTATTAAATCTATAGATGAAATAGATCCAGCAAAGCTTGTGGTAGCTATCAAGCAGAGCGAAATTATAATTAAGTAGTATGTATATGAATAAGATTGGTGAAGTATTAAAAAGCACAAGAGAAAAAAGGAACCTTACTTTGAGTCAAGCTTCTGGTAAAATTAAGGTGCGTGAGGAATATTTAGAAAAGATAGAAAATGATGAAATCCTCGGTAATGATGTTTTTACAATAGGGTATATAAGGCTGTATTCTCAATATCTGCGCGTTAATATAGAATCGTTGATTGTGGAGCTGAAGACAGGTGTATCTGAGATTGTAGAGGACTCGGTAGAAGAGGTAATTGGAGATTATACACATAAAAATTCACTCACATTTAATAAGAAGAGAATATTTTTAGTTGCTTCTATCGTTGTTGCATTGATTGTCTCTGCTTTTCTTTTCTTGAATAATCCATCTGATGTAAGGAATAGTGACTTGTCTCCGAAATTATTAGCAGAAACGCCTTCTCATTCTAAGGTTAATGTGGAAATGCATTCGAATAAAGTTATTGAGAGAAGTGTAATTATAAAATTAAGCGATTCTGAATTCGAAATAAAGAACATTAACCAAGAGTCGGATTCTATTCTTGTCTCTGCTATGGACTCTACTATGGTTACTTTCTTAGATAATTCTAAAAGTATTATCGAAGAAAAATTTGTTCAAATAGGAGATAAAATCTCTTTGCCTTCGGGATTTCAAAATATATATGTGAGGACCAGAATACCTCTTGCTATTAAAATAGAAGATGTCAATTCTGGGGTTTCCTCAATCTCTTAGTTCTGAAGGGATTCTGAAATGCACATTTTCTTCTTTGTGAAGAATTTCTTCTGTAGTGGTGTTGAAATGCTCCTCTAGTTTTGCAACAACTTTTTGTACCAAGGATTCTGGAGCTGATGCACCAGCTGTTATTCCAACTGATTCAAGATGTTCAAACCAAGATAAATCAATTTGGTTTGCGTTATCAATTAAATAAGAATCCGTACCTAGGTCTTTTGAAAGCTGCTTTAATCTTTTTGAATTAGAGCTATTTTGAGACCCTACAACTAAAATCAAATCCACTTGTTTTGCTAAGGTTTTTACTGCACTTTGTCTGTTTTGAGTGGCATAGCAAATATCTTGTGTCTTTGGGCCTTCTATATTGGGGAATCTTTTTTTGAGTTCTTTTATTATATCATTCGTATCATCAACACTTAATGTAGTTTGTGTGACATAGGCTAAATTTTGGGGGTCTTTAATATCTAATTCCCATACTTCTTTTTTTGAGCAGATAACTTGTACATGTTGCTTTACCTTGCCTGTGGTTCCCTCTACCTCTGCATGGCCTTGATGTCCTATCATGACAATCTGCCTGTTTTCTTTCTCGTGTTTTCTTGCAGATAAATGCACCTTGGTTACAAGGGGGCAGGTTGCATCAATCACTGGGAGATGACGTTCTTTTGCATCTTCTTCTACTTTGTCAGAGACTCCGTGAGCGCTAAATATCGTTCTAGCGCCCTCTGGAATTTCGTGAACTTCATTTACAAAGACTACTCCTTTTTTTGCTAAAGTTTCTACAACATGTTTATTATGTACAATTTCATGTCTCACGTAGATAGGTGGACCAAATTTCTCTAAAGCTTTCTCTACTGTTAATATTGCGCGTTCCACCCCCGCACAGAAACCTCTGGGTGACACTAGTAATATATTTAAGTTCTTTTTCATTTAGTCTGTATTTTCTATAGTACGCAAGACTGTAATTTATATGTCTTTATGAATCAAGGTAATTGTTTTACTTGACATTAGGTGGTAAAAGTTTAATTATAATTCAGAAAATTCATTACTGGGTCTGTAGCTCAGGTGGTTAGAGCGCACGCCTGATAAGCGTGAGGTCGGAAGTTCAACTCTTCCCAGACCCACCAGTCTTTATTTTTCTGATTTCTTTGATATACGTATGGCTATACTAGTAGAATAGATGATGGTCATTACACCTATGATGCTGTAAATATCTAAAGATTCCCCAAAAAGAATGTAAGCCAGTACTGCTGTGAATACCAACCTTAGAAAGCTGATTGGAGACAATAATACTAGCGGAACTTTAGAAAGAGCTTTAATCAGGAAAAATTTATTTATTATAGATAATAGCCCTAATCCTAAACATAAGAATAAATATTTTTGCACTAAAGGCTTCCATACAGAAAGTGCCATGGGTAGAGAAAATATTGAGACTAGTAGGAAAACAATATGTGCTTGTTTAAGCCACGGCTCTGCTTTGCTTTGAGCTTTGACTATTACGTCGTGTACTGCCCATAGAATCGCCGAAAGAAGTGCAAACATTACTCCACTAAGTGCTATATTATTACTGAATGGTTTTAATATTATTATCATTCCAACTACTCCTAAGATTGTAGCTATAATCACTGGCTTACTAGCATATTCTTTGAATAAAAAGATTCCTAGTAAGGAAGCTAGTAGTGGCGTGATATAGCTGATAGATGTAGCTTCAGTTATGGGTATTAGTGAAAGTGAATATACCCAAGTAATTATCCCAAGAGTATATACAAAGCTTCTGGATATATAGAGTTTATCTATATATCTGATTTTGAAAATATTTGTTCTTTTGAAAGCAAATATGGAAGAGGTAATAATAAGCCCTGATATGTTTAATAAGAATAGTATCTGAAAAGTATGAACATGACTTAGGGAGATTTTTAAAAGAATGGATAGAGCGGAGTATGTCGCTAAATTCATTATTTTAGATATTATTCCAATCGTTGTGGAGTTGAGATTTTTTAAATTAACCATAATGGGTTTAGCCTGATTACAAAGGATACTAAGGCGCTTAGTGGGTTTATCTTTACAGAAGGTTCGCTTACATTACCTTCGATCATAAAGTGATTACCAAGAGCTCCTTGCTTTTCTTCTTCTGTGGCCTTTCTGCCCTTAAGGCTTGCTAAGAAAGAATTGAATCTTGATTTTGGAATTATTTTTCCATGTAAATCTATCTTATCTTCTTTGTTATCAATGGATCCCTCTATTGTAACGGACATTGAATTACCTATGGCGTATGAGCGGTTTAGGTGAAGTTTGTCATTTGTATATAGGAAAGATGCTTTCATTTTTTCAAATGGTATCAGAGGAGATTTGGCAAAAGATTTTTTGATTACACTGAATGGGGAAAGTAAGAAAAGTTTTGCGATTGTAGGTGTTTTGACTGCCTTAAAGTCTTTCATTCTAAGCTCTCCAACAAGAACCCTAGATTCTTCTCTGGGGTTGTCTACAAAATGCATTGTTCCTTCTAATTCCCCTCCTTCTATGTCTTTATATATACCAAGGCCTTTCAAAAGCCCAGCCGCGTTGTTAGTGTTAAAAGTCCATCTTTTATTGTCATCTGGATCTAAGGTTAAATTTAGTGAATCTTCTGAATTTATTTTCATAGAGAATCCACTATTATTACAATGGTGCGATTTGCATTCAAAGTTTCCAACTATATTGTGGAATGTAATGTCATTTTTCATCAGTAGCTTATCAGCTTGTATTGAAAGGGATGATTTGTCTTCGGGACTATATTTATTGATGTTTGCTAAATCAAGAATATTTGCATGCCTTAGATCTATTTCAGACCCATGTATTTTTATGATTCTCTTATCTTCTTCTAGTAAATATTTGATTTTAAAGGAGTTCCCATGATAGCTTATATCGGTTTCCATATTTAGAATTTTGTCAAAATCTGTAGAGATCTCCATATAAGATTTTGCATCTATTTTTGGAGATGTTAGTGAAAAGGACTCTGTCTTCCAGTTCGAATTTTTTGACCTTACTAACTCGAATTCTAGATGTGTTGGATCTCCTCTTTTTTTAATTAACCCTATATCAGGTAAGGATAGTTTTGCTTCATTGATATCTATTTGCGCAGACACCTTCTTTTTGTCATCAGAGCTAATATATGTTATGTCAACGGTGGGTTCTCCTTCCGTAATGTGGATTCTTTGATTGAAGTGATCGGCGAATTTTTTTGAATCTTTTATAGATGTTTTGAAGTTTACTTGAGTTTGAATGGCTTCATTTGAGTCTAAATTTCCTAGTAATTCTATTTTGCAATCATAGTTACTTACATCTGCATTCCCTGTAACCTTGAGTTTTTTGTTATCTAAAGATAGGTCAAATTCTCCTTTCTCTAGTGTTATGTTTTTCATTATGGAAGCTTCAGTATTCTGAATTTTTGCATTTGCAGTGATTTGAATATCTTTAGGAATATTCCCCGAAGATAGGGGGATAAGTATTCCGATATTAGAATCTACGGTTCCAGATATATTATCTGTATCAAAAGATCTGTTTTTGAGCTGAGAAACTTTTTCTTGCCCAAGGAATTGTATGTAATCTTTTGTAAAACCACTAGATCTTACCTTTATTTCGAGAGGAGTATTGTTTTTTGATAAATCGATACTAGCAGTGCTTTTATGTATTTTAGAGGAAAGCATATCTCCTTCTTTTACATGTATATCGATTTTATTGTTATAAATTTTTAATATACCATTAAGGTTTTTGAGTGGAGAAAAACCATTCGTGTATTTCAAGGATATATCCCTAAAATTAATCTCTACGAGATCTTGTTTTGAAGAAATGTTTTGTGAATCAAAATTAATCTGAGCATCGAATTCTCCGTCGGACAAACTTTCTTTTATCCACTTCCTAGTGCTAGAGAGAGAATTTTTTGGCCAGTAAGATAAGAGCTGCTCAAAATGTAGATTCTTTGCAGATAAATTAATCTTAGATAATTGGAAGCCATTTGAGAGGTCGGCATAGCCGTTTGCTTGGATTGTGCTGTCTCCAGAAAATATATACATATCTTTGAGGTGAAGCTGGTTTTCTTTCTTATGGTTGTTAGCTTCTATTTTTAATAAATTGCTATCATTATGATCTTTTAAAGAAACCTCAATTGAGTTACGTGAATGATTCTTATCAAAGGAATATTTGATATCGCCGTCTATACCCAGTTTATCTAAGGACGGGCTATTTAAAAACGAATTATGTGGCAGCATCGAGCTTAATATTGTGAATGGTATATATTTAGCTCTTGTACGTACCTTTATTATATTTTGATCGTTTTGTATATGGGTACTGAAGGTAGAGTTTTTGCCATTGTTTTTTATTTTGCTAGAAAAGGAGAAGGTGTCTTTATTCCTTACTGTGTGAGTATCTATGTTATAAGTTTGTTTCTTATAGGAGATCTCTAGGTTGTCTGCAGAGATGTTGTCTACGAAGAGAACTTTCTGAGGGAAAAAGATTATAGAATATTTTCTCAAATAGTCGAATAGGTGTCTTTGTTTTGATGTGGATATGTTTAATTCTTGCAAAGGAGCATTATTGAATTTATCTAATTTGATTTTCGAATTATTCATATTTATAGAAACCGGTATGGATTTATTTCGAAATATGTCTTTCATACCAATCGAAATATCCAATGAGTCAATTGTTGCGATTTCTTCTTTTGAGATTTTTTTGTTTATTCTAATTTTTGTAGATACTAGTAGATCTTTATCTCTTGAGTATTTTAGTGTGGTATTTTCTAAGTCAACAAGGTTGCTATTAGAGAGGTTTATTACATATTCAAGCATTCTTGAGGAAGAAGAACCTATATGTTTTGTAGAATGATCTGATACCCAATAGAAAAACAAAGAAAAAGATAGTGCAAAGACAAAGGTGAAGGTAACAAAAAATATACCCAAAATAATTGCAATGCTTTTAATGGATTTTCTGAAGAACCCGATTATGGGTTTCATGGATTTATTGATTTTAGTAGCAGCAGGTTTCATTTCTTGAAATTTTCTATAGTATAGGATAGTTATATATTATGTAGGTTTCTATAATAGTACAAAATCCTTATTACGAAAACCAGATGATTTTGCTATTATACATCCTATAACTAAATTATAAAGAATTATTAGCATGCCTAGGAAAATTAGGAAAGCAATGTTTCCTATAGGTGGTTTAGGAATTATAAGATATGCAATCTCACTAAATAGATTGCTAGGTACGCAGCAATTCAAGGAAGCTGCTTTTGAAACAAAGATTATTGGTTTACAGGATGCATGATAAGATACAGGGTTTTATTCATCTGAGGACTTATAGTTCTTACTCTTTGTTAGAAAGCACAATTAAAATTCCTAGCCTTATCTCCAAAATATCTGAAGAAGAAATGCCAGCATTGGCACTTACTGATAAAGGGAATCTTTTTGCTGCATTAGAATATTCAACTGCTGCCTCTTCAGAGGGGATCCAATCTATTATTGGTTGCGATTTTAATATTGACCCTCAAATAGATCTTGAAGCTAATATAGGGGCCGGTAAGAATATTGTTCCGGATAAATTATTAGTTATTGCGAAGAACCAAGAAGGTTATCAAAATCTTCTTATACTATCTAGTTTGAATTATGAATCAGATGATAGCATTCTAACATTAGACCAGCTTAAAAATCATTCTGCAGGTCTAATAGTTTTAACGGGTGGAATATCTGGAACATTTGGGAAATTAGCATTACAAGGTCAACAAGAAAAAGCTGAAGAATTTCTATTGTCCCTTAAGAATATCTTTGGTGATAATTTATATGTAGAGATCACTAGGCTGGGATATCCTGAAGAAGAGAAAGTTGAGCGTATTTTTATTGATTTATCTCTAAAGCATAATATTCCTATTGTCGCTACTAATGATGTATATTTCTTATCTAAAAAGATGCATGAGGCACATGATATTCTTTTGTGTATTGCGGATGGTAAATATTCTACAAGCGCAGATAAAAGAAAAAAAAGTCCAGAATCTTATTTAAAATCTTCAAAGCAAATGCGTGAGCTGTTTGCAGATATTCCTGAGGCTGTAGATAATACAATTTCTATAGCACAGAGATGTTCTGTGAAAGCAGAAAATTACAAAACAACATTCCCAAAATATGAAGTTAGTCTAGGTAAAGATGAAACGGAAGAACTAAGGATTATAGCAAAAAAAGGACTCCAAAAGAGGCTGGATTTTATAAATAAGTTGAACCCTTTGGAAGGAGAGAAAAGAGTCGCTCATGAAAAAGAATATTGGGATAGGTTTGACTATGAATTGGGTATTATAGAAAATATGGGATTTATGGGGTATTTCCTCATAGTTTCTGATTTTATAAGATGGAGTAAAAGCCAGGGAATTCCTGTAGGGCCTGGTCGTGGTTCTGGTGCAGGCTCTGTTATTAGCTGGGGTCTAGATATTACGGATGTTGATCCAATAAAATTTGGATTACTTTTTGAAAGATTCTTGAACCCTGAAAGGGTTTCTCTTCCCGACCTTGATATAGATTTCTGCCAGGATAGAAGGGATGAAGTAATACGATATGTTCAAGAGAAATATGGTAGAGAAAAGGTAGCGCATATTATTACTTTTGGTAAGTTGCAGGCTAGGGCGGTATTGCGTGATGTTGGAAGGGTGCTGATGGTGCCTTACGGCAAGGTGGATATGATTGCAAAAATGATTCCTTTTAATGCGATTAACCCAGTATCTCTAGCTCAGGCAATAGAGATGGAGCCAGAGTTAGATAATGCAAGAAAAGAGGATGAGGCAATAGCAAA
>Ga0206124_10002624_pt1 | contig 13258 bp, 9 predicted proteins | sample Helgoland_Spring_3_FD_148671 | JGI IMG/M metagenome (GOLD analysis project Ga0206124, IMG submission 148671) | Pelagic subsurface seawater microbial communities from Kabeltonne, Helgoland, North Sea - Helgoland_Spring_Bloom_20160321_2 | ecosystem: Environmental > Aquatic > Marine > Epipelagic ... | reverse complement strand
ACCTTCGCTACCACCTTTTACTGCAACGTAAAGTTCTAGTAAAGTAGCTCTGTCTTCTTGAAGTACTTCGTTTTTAGCTGTTTGTAACGTAGCTTTTACATCGAAACCACTATAAGCAGTAGCTCCACCTTGTACATAAAATCCATCCTCTACTAGTTCTGGAGTAATTGGATCTTCTTCTTTGTCTTTACATGAGTTTAGTGTAACGACACCAAATAGTGCGGCAAGTATTGCCACTGTTTTAATTGATTTTAGTAATAAATCTTTCATTGTTTTGTTTGATTGTTGTTAATTTATAAAAAAAAGTTAATTATAAGCCTAGGTTAGGGTTGGCATCTATCGCCCACTGTGGTATTGGAAATATAGTTCGTTCAGATCCACTTGCTGGTTTTTCCCACCAAGCATTTCCAAATTTACCAAATCGTATTAAATCTTGACGTCTGTGCCCTTCACAAAATAACTCACGTCCTCGTTCAGCTAAAATCTCATCTAATCCAAAGCCAGAAGTAGGGCCAGCATTTGCACGATCACGTATCATTTGTACCCATGCGTCTCCAGATCCAGCACCTCCATTACGCACAGCACACTCCGCTTTCATGAGCAAAACATCTGCATAACGGAAAAGAGGAAAATCGTTATTTAGATTTTCCAAAGCACCTTCTTCAATTTCATATTTTTTAACACGAGCACCGCTCATTCTTATTTCTGCCGAGGTGTTTCCAGAACCCAAAACAAGGGCAGGAATATTAGGTGTAAGTACTAGGTCTTCTCCTGCAGTTTCGTCAAATAACTTGACATTGTTTTTATCGTACTGCTGACCTACCATAAACCATTCTTCTTTACGCTTGTCGCCTGTAGCATAACTGTTGTAGTGACTTTCTAACGCCGCAAATCCATTCCAAGGGCCTACTTTCATGCCAAATGTTTTGTCACTTAGGTAATGCAGGGTACGCATGTGAATTCTAAATCCTTGTGCGTCAAATTGATCAAATAAGATTGTAAATATGTTTTCAGGAACGTTAACGTTATTAGCGGCAAATGGAGCCGTTACTGTATTGTCAAGTGAATAAACGCCAAGTTGAATAACACTGTCACACATCGCCTCTGCCTGAGCGTAAGCAGCGGTGCCAGTATACACTTCTGCATTTAAGTATATTTTAGCAAGTAGGGTATAACCCATGCCTTTATTGACAGCAAATTTATTGGTGTTAATAGGAAGTAGAGGTACTGATGTTTTTAAGTCGTTTACCAAAAAATCATACACTTCTTTTCTTGTGGCTTTAAAAGGGAATTCTGGTGCACTTGTAAATGAAGTAATTAAAGGTACATCTCCGTAATTATCCATGAGCATATATAAGAATAGGGCGCGTAATGTTTTAAGCTTGGCTATGCTAAGATCAATTTCAGGGTCACCAGCGTTTGGTAAAAGGCCATCTATTAATTTATTAGACTCTCTCACTCCGTCATAGAGATGGCTCCACATGGAGTTCACTGCATCCACGTCATTAGTCCACTGATGTTGGTGTAAGACTCTCCATTTTCCTCCGTCATTCCAGTCGTTACCACGAATAGGAAATGCAATTTCGTCAGAAGGAACTTCTTGTGCCCAAAACCACCAGCCATTATCATCTATAAGATCTCTTAGTTCTGCGTAAACAACTCCGGGATCAGGTTTATTGACAGCTGAAGCGTCATATATTTTATCATCAAACTTGGTGCACGCTGCGATAGTAAGAACGGCGCCTCCTAGTAATATTGATTTTAAATGCTTTTTCATGATTGTAATGTTTTAAAAAGTAGTGTTAATTCCTATGCTAATACTTCTGGTTCTTGGGTAAACATCGTATTGATCTCTACCAAATTCAGTTCCACTAAAATTAAGCTCTGGGTCTAGACCAGAATACTTAGTCCACATCCAAACGTTATTGCCTGTTAGATAAACGCGTAGGTTTTTAATTTTGCTTTCTGGGCTAAAAGGAATGTTATATCCAAATGATAGGTTATCTAGTTTTACAAAATCACCATCTTCTAAGTAGTAAGTACTGATGGTAGGGTCGCTTGTAATCGTTGCACTTTCTCCTACGATAGCAGAAGCCAGTACGTTTTGATTTGGAGCGTCGGCAGGATTACTAAACACCATTTTAGTTACGTTAAAAATCTGATGACCAAAAATACCACGTAAACTAAAACTAGCATCAAAGTTTTTATAAATCTGAAAGTAATTTGACCAACCAATGATAATATCTGGTTGTGCACTTCCTACAAATTGTCTTTTTGCTTTCGTTACATCTCGCGTCACACCTCCTGCTTCTGTTTCAAATAAGAACTTACCGTCACTGGTTAAGCCTTTATATACGGGTAAGAAGAATGACCCTATTTCATAACCTGGAAGAATTACTTGTGTATAGTTGTCGCCACCTACTAAGCCTCTACCAGATACATATAGTTTTTTGATACCCAGACTATTCGCTTCGAGGTTACCAAGAGTTATGGTTTCTTGTTTGTTTTTAGATGCGACGAAAGTTGTTTTCCATTGGAAATTTTTCTGATCAAGTACAATACCATTCAAGGTTAACTCTATACCGTTATTTTTTATCTCGCCCGCATTTTCATATTTCTTTGGAGCAATATTAGGTGGCACAGGCACAGATACTTCCATAACAAGACCGTTAGTGTTCTTGCTATACAATTCAACAGAACCGGTGATTCTGTTTTTAAAGAAACCAAAATCCAAACCTAAGTTAAGTTCTCTTACTTCTTCCCAGGCTAAATCTGGATTAGGAATGTTACCTCTGTTATTGTTCCAAATAATAATCTCTTGACCTGTTTCAGAATCAATGCCTTTGCTGGTTGGCTCATAGCGCACACGGTCGATGTTGTTGGGTATGTCTGCATTACCTGTAAGACCGTAACCTACTCGCAATCTTAGGTCAGACACATCATTCCAATTTTTAGCAAAATTTTCTTTCTTGATATTCCATGCAGATGAAAGTGCCCAAAAAGTACCCCATTCTACATCATCACCATATTTACTCGACTTATCTCTTCTAAGCGAAGCAGTCATGTAATACTTTTTATTAAAGTCATATATTGCTCTTGAAAATACAGAAGCTAATCCTTCAGGTGTACTACGGTACGATGAAGCGTAACCCCATTCTAACTCACTGTAAGCTTTTAAGTTATCGGCTCCAACACCTTCATAAAACGGGTCAATATTTCTAGCTTCTGTTCTAAAACCATCGTAAGAAACAGATTGCCAACTGTGGCCTCCTAATACGTTTAAACTGTGCTTTTCATTGAAAGTGTTGTTGTAGGACAATATTTCAGATATGTAATTATATGATTTGTTGTTGTACGATCTACTTGCCAAACCATTGGTAGTATTACTAAATGCGCTAGCTGGTTCTGCATACCAAGACTGGTCGTCATCACGACCTAAAGCTCCGGTTACTTTCGCTTCTAGGTTTTTGGTAATGGCATAAGCTGCATCAACGTTGGTTAAATATCTTTTGGCATCACGGGTATTAGTAAACTGGTCTATAATCGCGACTGGATTGTTGTATTGGAAATTTCTATCGGTTTCAAAGAAACTTCCGTCTGCATTGGTAATAGGATCAGTAGGCGCTCTTCTCATGGCCTGGTAAATCACATTCTTAGGATCACTTCCTCCATCATACTTTACGTAGTTATTGGTTTCTAGCGTGGCACTAAGTCTGGCAGAGATGGTAAGCTTGTCATCTAGCGCCTTCTGAGAAATGTTAAATCTAGCAATATTTCTAGTTTTATCAGTTCCCTTCAATACTCCTGTTAATTTGTTGGTAGACACAGAAAGACGATAGTTTGTATTCTCATCGCTTTTGCTTACAGCTATGGTATGTTGTTGAGATATGCCTGTTCTGTATATGGCATCCATCCAATCGGTGTTGGCTCCATTATCTTGGAAGTTTGCATTGTTTGTTTTGATGGCATAATCTCGAAGCTCGTCTCCACTTAAGAAGTCAAGTCTGTTAGCTACTTTATCAAAAGCAACAAAATTGTTGTATTCTATATTAATTCTGTCTGAAACAGCACCTCCCATAGACCCACCTTTTGTGGTTATGATGATGACACCATTACTACCTTGTGTACCATATAGCGATGTAGATGCCGCATCTTTCAATACGTTAAAAGTAGCGATATCGTCTGGGTTGATAGTAGTAGGATCTATACCAATTACGCCGTCCACCACATACAAAGGTCCTGTGCCGCCTGTAATGCTAGCACTACCACGTATGTTTACGCTAAAACCAGCATTAGGGTCACCACCTTGTTTTGATACGTTAACTCCCGCAGCCTTACCTTGTAGTCCTTGAATAGGATCAGTAATTCTTCCTTTATTTAGTTCATCAGCGGAAACTTGCGTTACGGCCCCTGTTTTGTCACTTTTCTTTTGAGTACCATAAGCAATTACAATTACTTCATCTAAATCATCTTGTGACTTTAGCAAAATAGTAAATTGAGTTTGGTTTCCTATTTCAATAGTTTGTTGGGTATATCCAATAAAACTCACTTTGAAAGATTTTACATTAGCCGGAAGGTCAAATGAGAACTTACCCGTACCATCTGTAATAGCACCGCCTTTCGATCCTATTAACTGAATGTAAGCACCTACCAAAGGTTCTTTGGTCTCATTGTCTGCAACTGTGCCCGTAATTTTAGTTTGCCCAATCGCTGCACTTGAAAATAGAACAGCAGAAATAAGGAGAATGACAACTTTGCTTTTTAATATGTTCATATATTATTTAACTATATACTTAGTGTAATATTTACGCTAAGTCTTAACGTGGTACAAATATATAAATTCAACTAATTAATGCAATTAAATTTGAAATGCCGTTTTTTATGATAAAATAATTTTGTGTTAAAACGTTGGTAATGAATAATAAAAGGTTGTTTTTATATGAATTTTAGCTGATAAATTTTGATGTATTACATGTATGAATCGAACTTTCAACAAGAGGCTTAATTCACTGTATTTTTTCACATATTTTTTTTTAAGTTCTATATTAATGTATTTATAAGCGATTGATTATGAATATATCATGGCAGATTTGTACTTCTAAAAATAATTTTATTGTAACGACTTAGTGTCATTTTTACACTACTGATTCGTTTCGTAAAATTATTTTCTGCAACTTTGACCAATGTTTAAAGTGTTAAGTAGATTTTTACTGCTATCATTAGTACTTATTCTAAGTTTTTTAGATCTAAAAGCGCAAGTCGTAACTGTTTCTCCGTCCTTTCCAACAGAAAGTAGTGTAATCGTAATAACCTTTGATGCAAAAGAAGGTAATGGGGGTATGTCAGGATTTGCAGGAGTTGTGTATGCACATACCGGTGTAATTACCAATAACAGCACTTCTAATACCGATTGGAAATATACCAAAGGATCGTGGGGTACGGCTAATGCACCCGTTTTAACTAGTATTGGAAATGATAAGTATACATTGAGTATTTCAGATATACGAGCATACTATGGCGTGCCGTCTGGAGAATCTATAGAAAAAATAGCCATCTTGTTTAGAAATGAAGCTGGCAACATATCTGGACGCAATGCCGATGGTTCTGATATTTTTATTCAGCTGTATTCAGGAGGGTTGTACGCAACTATTGCCTCGCCTAGTCAAAATAAAATATACAGTATAGGTGAATCAATAACGATAAATGGTGGGTCATCTATGAGCTCCACATTAGCACTTCGTATAAATGGAACTGAGGTAGCATCCAATGTGGGGACATCTATTTCATACACCTTCACAGCGACAACACCAGGCGATTATCAAGTGATTTTAGCTGCTGACGCTGCTGGAACTCTTGCTTACGACACGGTCAATTATGTGATTAATCCAAGTTTAGTTATTGAAGCATTGCCGACAGGTGCCAAGTTGGGCATAAACAGAACGACGTCAACCAGTCTAACTCTTGCTTTGTTTGCTCCTTACAAAAAGTATGTTTACGTGATTGGCGATTTTAACAACTGGACGGTAAGTACAGACTACTTTATGAAACGTGCCAGCGATGGAGCTACTTGGTGGATAGAAATACCAAACCTTCAAGCGAATGAGCGTTATGCTTTTCAGTACTTGGTAGATGGCGAAATTATTATTGCCGATCCCTACAGTGAGTTGGTTTTAGATCCCAATAATGATCAGTACATCGCAGCAGAAACCTATCCTAATCCGCATCCATATCCACAAGGCAAAACCTCGGGGATAGCATCATTGGTCGAAATGACCAAAACTCCCTACACTTGGGAAGTGAGCGATTTTATTGCTCCCGAAGAAAATAAGTTAATTGTGTACGAAATGCTCGTTAGAGACTTTGTGGCGAAGCATAATTACAAGACCTTATTGGACACTTTAGATTACTTGGTTAATCTTGGGATAAATGCAATAGAGTTAATGCCTATCAATGAATTTGAAGGTAACGAGAGCTGGGGCTACAACCCTTCGTATCACATGGCTTTGGACAAATATTATGGGACACCTGCTTCACTTAAAGCTTTTGTAGACGCCTGCCATAAACGAGGGATAGCGGTGATTGTAGATGTGGTATATAATCATGCTTTCAGTCAAAATCCTTTGTGTCAATTGTATTGGGATGCTACTACCTTTAAACCAACAGGTCAAAATCCATTTGTCAATACAGATGCCAAGCACGATTTTAATGTGGGATATGACTTAAACCATGAGAGTGCGGCGCTAAGAGCTTATGTCAAACAAATTATGGAATATTGGCTCACTGAGTTCAAGCTAGATGGATTTAGATTTGATTTGTCTAAGGGATTTACCCAAAAAAACACATTGGGTAATGTAGGAGCATGGGGTGCTTATGATATAGACCGGGTAAATAACCTGAAACGAATTTACAATGAAGTAAAATCCGTAAATCCCAATGCCTACGTAATTCTTGAGCATTTTGCCGATAACAGTGAAGAAAAGGATTTAGCGAACTATGGTTGTATGTTTTGGGGCAATATGAATCACGATGCAACAGAAGCAAGCATGGGCTATACCTCTAATTTTACCAATGCCTATCACAAGTCACGTGGATGGAATAACCCTAAGCTTCTGGCGTATGCAGAAAGTCATGACGAGGAACGTATGCTATACAAAAACCTACAATATGGTAATTCAAGTGGAAGTTATTCGGTGAAAGATATCAATACAGCCTTAGATCGCAGTGAGCTTACGTGGGTGGTTTTTAGTGCTATACCTGGGCCTAAATTAATGTGGCAATTTCAAGAATTAGGCTACGACTACGCCATTGACTTTAACGGAAGAGTAGGAAATAAGCCTATTAAATGGGATTATAATACTGCTGGAAACAGAAAGGATATTTACCGTGTAATGTCAGAAATGAACCAGCTTAAACTAACCTACAAAGCCTTTGAAGGAAATGACGTAAAGCTAGATTTAGGAGGGAAAAGAAAACGAGTACATTTATCCGACGCAAGTCAAAATTTTGTGGTGATGGGCAATTTTGATGTTACAACAGCAGATCTGATTGGCGATTTTCAGCACACTGGAATGTGGTACGAGTATTTTAGTGGAGATAGTATTAATGTAACCGATATCAAAATGAGTATTAATTGCGCTCCAGGTGCCTATAAAGTGTATACAGATAAAAACATAAAAACATCGCAACGCATAGGAAGTATCTCTCAAGTGTCTTATCAGATGCGTATTTATCCTAATCCTTCACAAAACGAATTACGTGTAGTCCTAGAAAAAGCACAGGCGACAAACTATTCAGTCTTTGATGCCCATGGCAAGTCTGTGAAGGCTGACGTATTACAGGGCAATCAATCATCGTTTTCAATCGATATTAGCACCTTGCCAAGCGGAGTCTATTTCTTACAAGTACACACCAGCCAAGGAATGCTTACCCGCACAATAGTGAAGTAGTAATACACTTTATTATACAGTTTGAATTTGATAACCGACTAACTACCTTTGCAGGCTCATAGTTAACATGGCAATAAAAATAAAAACGAAAGAGCAGATTGAAGGTATTAGAAAGAGTTCCATACTCGCAGCTAATGTGCTTAAGTACTTAGAGCAATTTGTAGTAGCGGGCAATACCACTAAATTTATAAATGATAAAGCGTTAGAGTACATAATCGATCATGGAGCTAAGTCTGCAACCTTAGGCTATAAATCTCATGGCTCACCTGCGTTTAGTGGAGCTATTTGCGCAAGTCCCAATGAAGTGATTTGCCACGGAGTGCCTAACGACTATGTACTAAAAGACGGAGATATTTTAAATATTGATGTAACTACTATCTTAAATGGCTACTTTGGAGACACCTGTAGAATGTACAGCATAGGTAAAATTGCAGATAATGCACAGAACCTTATTGACGTAACCCGTGAGTGTCTTGCCCTAGGTGTAAAACAATGCCGACCAGGTAATAGATTTGGAAACATAGGCTATGAGATCCAACGTTATGCAGAAAGCAAAGGATTTAGAGTGGTATGGCAATTTTGTGGACACGGTGTCGGACTTCAATTTCATGAAGAGCCGGAAGTGAGTCACGTAGGAGAAAAAAATACCGGAAAGAAAATGAAACCAGGAATGGTGTTTACTATAGAGCCAATGATTAACGAAGGAGTGCCTGAATGTATCATAGACAAAGGTGACGGATGGACAGCTCGTACACGTGATCGTAAGCTATCGGCTCAGTTTGAACACACTATCGTAATTACCGAAAACGGATGCGAGTGTTTGACAGATGTATTTGGAGAGTACTAAGTCCTGTATCGGAAAATAATCGTTTAGGATTTAGGTTTCTAAAATACGAATACCTTTGAACAACCATCATGAATGCTTTCCTCATCGAACGACTTGCTATACAGCTCCAAGCTAAACTCGTAGGTAAGCGACTTACAGAACTCTTTACCACGTCTCAATTTGACCTTTATTTGATCTTTGAAGAGGAGGGTGTAAAAATGAGTTTTTTTCAAGGTCAAGCTTTTTTTCAAACCCCTGACTTAGAAAAGCTTCAAAAGAAAAATAGACTTCCGGTATTTCGAAGTTTAAAAGGAGTAGAGGTAAGCAAAATAGTTGCTTTTCCATACGATAGACGATTTGACATTGTGTTTGCAGATCAACAAGTTTTGGCCTTTTATCTGTTTGGTAAGTTTGCGCAACTAACCCATTATCGGTCTAACTCGTGGCAAGAAGCATTCCCCGTAAAAACCAGTAAAGTAGAAACATATGAAGTAAATACATGGCATCTAGAAGATAAAAAAGTAAGTAATTTACGTTTTCTAAACGAGAAGGAACGACTGCACTTAGCCTCTCAATCGTTTGATGAGATAGCTAGCTCTGAGAAAGATATCGCGCTAAATAGGCTTAAAAATGATGTGTTAAAGCAAACCTTGTTTTTAAACAAAGGAGTAAAAAAATACACGTTAGACTATGAAGTCGGAGCAGAGCCTATCGCTCAGTTTGATGAGATTACTCAGGCATTAGATCAGTATGCACGCTTATATATATCGCATCAAGTGTATACCCAGACCAAGGGCTCGCACCTCGGACAACTGCAAAAGGAACTCTCTGCACTTGAGAAGAAGGTTAAATCTGCTCAAAAACGCCTAGAAGAGCTCAATAGAGCTAGTTCATACAAGCAAAAAGCCGATTTGCTCATGGCTAATTTATGGCAAATTAACAAAGGAGTCCAAGAGGTAAAACTACTCAGTTTTGAGGGTACACATGAGGTGGTTATAAAACTCCAAAATACCCTTAGCCCACAAGCAAACGCCGAGCGCTATTATACCAAGGGAAAAAATGAAAGCAAGCAGCGAGACTTTGCTTTAAAACATCTAGTAAAAGTGAAACATAACTATCTCGCAAAAGCAAAGGAAATAGACAGCTTTGAAAGCGTTGATAATCTTAAAGAAATTCGAAAGACAGCGGATCTTAAATTAACACAAAAAGAAAAACGCGTACCCTATAAAACCATGCATATAGATGGCTTTGAGATTAGAATAGGGAAGGGGGCAAGAGAGAATGACGACCTTTTGCGTTACCACACTACCAATTCGGATACATGGCTGGGGGCTAAGGATGTAAGTGGCAGTCATGTCATTATTCGCAATCCCAATAATACCCAAATATTGCCTGCTACCCTAGAGAAAGTAGCCAGTATCGCGGCATTTTATAGCAAAGCCAAAAGCGAGTCACTTGCAGCCGTTATTTACACACCACGCAAATACATACGAAAGCCCAAAGGGGCAACGCCAGGTTTGGTAAAAGTAGATAAGGAAGAGGTGATTCTAGTGGAACCTAAACTTAATTTTTAAGTATATTTCTTAATGGCGTATATATTCCAAATCCATTTTAAGAATGTATCCAAACATAACTTAGGTATTAAACCTGATGCGTAATATTATTTTCCCATAAAATACATGCCAGCAATGAGCAATACCATTCCCATAATATTTATTGGTTTTATGGGCAAGCCAAAAGCGATAAAGGCAATAATTGCTCCCCATATAAATGTGCTAGCATATATAGGATAAAGCACATTTAATTCACCACCTTTTTTAAATGCTGCAACGAATAGGAGCATCACAGTGATGTAACAAAAAACACCACCTATGAGCGGAGCGTTTAATAAATAACCTGCTAGAGTACCATCGGATTTGTCGGCACCTATCTTATATAAATACTGACCTATAGCACCTATAATGGCTGCTATGATGTAAAAAATGATAGAAATGATTGGTGTGTTCATGTAAAAGCTTGAATGGTGTTATGGATTAGTAAATGATGGATCTAAGGCAAAGATGGATTCTTTTATTTCTTTCAAAAGTTCATCGTTATTTTTTTTGGAATTTATTCTTTTTGGTTGTCCATAAAAAGCGATAGCATTATAAGGTAATATTAGCCTGCTTCCCTTTGGTAGTATATTTCCCATACCGCTTAAAAAAACGGGAATAAATGGGATTTTAGCATTTTTCTTAAGTAGCACAGCTACCCCTGATTTAAATTCACTTAATTCTCCAGGCTTTCCCCTGGTTCCTTCCGGAAATAAAATAATTGATTTACCTTTCTTTAGCAAGTCGTCTAAAATGTCTAGTGTGCTGAGTTTCTTCTCTAGCCTTGTTTTAGTAATGTACTTAACATTTAATAATTTACTAGATACGAATTGTAATAATTTGGTTTGATTGAAGTAGTCTATTTCGGCTATAGGATGCGTTTTATCAAATACGTCTTGATTTAGGTTAGACATAAGTGTAGCAGTGTCAAAATGACTGTTATGGTTTGCTACTATAATAAATTGTTCTTGCCTATTTACGATGTCAGCATTTATAGATTTTATACCAATTATCTGTCGTAACCAAGGCCGAAAAATGAGGACAAATAAGATGTGTCGGAGTGTCGTATTCATTCGTAAATAAATATTAAATATACGACTAAGTAATAAAAGATCGGCGCTGAAAATAATAAGGAATCAATTCTGTCTAGCACCCCGCCATGCCCTGGTAATGCTAGACCGTAATCTTTAATTCCTATTTTCCTTTTAATGGCAGATAGTGTGAGATCTCCTAAAAATCCAGTAATTCCAATCATTCCGGAAACAATCAAGGTTTGTGAATAACTAAACGGGGTAAGAAATCGCAATACTATTCCAAAAATTAACGTGGTTAAAACTCCCAATATAAATCCTTCTAAAGTCTTATTGGGACTTGTTTTAGGAAATAATCGGGTCTTACCAAGTAGTTTGCCCCAAGTAAACTGAAATACGTCGTTAAACGACACTAAGAAGATAAAGAACAATAGGAGTAAACGAGGCTCTATGTTCGGGTTAGTATACGTATGTTGTAAAATTAGGATAAGGTGACTAGGTAAATAAAGAGTCAAAAAACAGCTAAAAAATAGAAGTATTACAGCTCGTCTAACTGCTATTATGTATAAACCTCTTAATGAAAAAAATAAGATCATAAAGAATAAAGCCACAAGTAATAAACTCGGATCTATAGACAACCACTTTAAGTAAATAATAGCATAATAAAGGGGGATGGCAGCATAGCAAAGGGCAATGGATGTCCTATTTATTGAGTCGAGAGGAAGAACAGTTATTAACTCACGAAATGCCAAAAATGAAATATAGGATATAATAATAACAGCCCAGATATCAGGTAATATCGCTATTAATAATGTCAATAGGGCTATCTTCCACCATGTTTTGGTTCTTAGGATAAGCTCTTTTGATAAGGCGCTAGTTTTGTGTTTATCAAGTAAAAAAAAAAGGAATGAGCATAGGGATAAAAAAACCAAAAGACCTGAGAATATCCATGTAATTTCTTGAGGTGTGTTTAAAAAAAAAACTTTTAACATCTTGATTAATCAAAATTAACCTATTTTCGATTTATTCATTATAACCAGAGCAGAAATCCTATGCGAAACATACCTTTTACTCTTTTTTTCTTAGCAATTGTGTTGGGCTTTGGAACAGACCTTTATGCTCAGAATACCCTATTTCGGCAAAATCTTGATTCTATCGGTTCTAAGGAAGCTATTTTAATTTTACCTGGTTTAGGCGACAGTAAAAAAAGAAGAATGGAGCAGATTTCTGAATTCAGTAATCAAGGGTATGATGTTTTTATCCCTGATTATATGGATAAGGACGCTTATGTGAACTGCTTGCCAAATCTAGAAAAATATTTTTTAGAGAACAGATTGACTGAATATAAGAAGCTTCATTGCTTTGTATATATTATAGGAGGCTGGACATTAAACGGGTATATAAATAAGCATGGTTTTCAAAATGTAGCTAAAATTGTGTATGATAGAAGTCCGCCTCAAGAAAGAGCACCTTATGTTGTAAGAACTAAGCTAAGCCTTATCGGTAAACTACTTAAAGGAAAAATTGTGAATCAGTTTGATAGTATTGCATATGTACCGGTAGATAATCTTGTGTCTGTAAATATTGGCATAATCATAGAAAATAAACCTACATCTTTAATTCGTCTTTTTAAAAAAACAGCACTAGAAAAAGGTCCTATTCTAGTAGATGTAGAATCCTTGGGGCAGTCTCATGACGATTATATTTATGTTATGTTAGATCATAATGAAATGTATTATCGCTTTGAGGCCCTTGGAAAGTCTATCGTAACCTTTTTTAATCAAGGTAGTTTTCCTTCAGAAGATATGCGAAAACCGTTCACCCTTAATATATTTCAGAAACAGTAATGATATCGGTTTACAA
>Ga0206124_10002615_pt1 | contig 13293 bp, 16 predicted proteins | sample Helgoland_Spring_3_FD_148671 | JGI IMG/M metagenome (GOLD analysis project Ga0206124, IMG submission 148671) | Pelagic subsurface seawater microbial communities from Kabeltonne, Helgoland, North Sea - Helgoland_Spring_Bloom_20160321_2 | ecosystem: Environmental > Aquatic > Marine > Epipelagic ... | reverse complement strand
AAAATACCAATAAATCCTTTTTTTTATCATCTTTAAAATCTCATGATTTGGATTTAATTAAAAAAGGAACTAATTTCATTATAGATAATTTTGTACCAAGTAGTAATTATCCTTCTAAATTAGTCTTGCATTTTCTCAATCAAGTTACTTATAAGCAAGGTTCTATTTTATTTTTATCTAGATATTCTGCCTTTGAAATGGATTGGGGATTAGATGATTTAAATTCTATTTAAATTCAAGAATGCGAAGTTTGCTAGCTTGTGAGATTAAATTGCCAGACGATATGCTATTGTACACCTTTCTAATCAAGTATAGTAATGATAAAAAATTAATATTAAATGATAATCAATGTCTTTATATATTAGAGAGATTAGAGAGAAATTTTGAAAGCATTATAAAATTTATAAATGCATTAGATATTTTACTATTAGAGACTAAAAAAAAGGTAAGTTATAAAAGCATTCAATACATTTTTGATACGCTTAATAAAAATTAAATATCTATTTTCTTTATTTTCCCTTTTTCTATTTTAAATGCTAATTTTCCATTCAATAATGATAAAGCCATTTCTCCAAAAATTTTGTTCCTCCAACCAGTAAACACTTTCATATTTTTTTTTTGACCTTCTAATATAGATTTTAAGTCATCAGTATTAGCAATAACTTTTTCTGCTAAACCGTTTTCTTCAGAACAATATTTTAAGAGTATTTTTAATAATTCTAAACTGCTTTTAGATATTTGAGGAGAAGTCGATGTTGATATTAATGGCCATTCCTCACGTTTTACTTTCTCGGCTTTATCTATAACTTCTAAAATTTGACTAAAATCATCATTTGATAAATTTTTTGGTATAGCCCGAATTTTTTTAAGTTCACTTATTGTTTTAGGCTTGGAAAATGAAATATTAATTAATACGTCATCTCTTATTAACCTATTTCTTGGAATATTTCTTTTTTTACACTCATTTTCTCTCCAATATGCTAGATATTTTAATAAATTTAACATTTGTGAATTAATACGTCATCTCTTATTAACCTACTTCTTGGAATATTTCTTTTTTTACACTCATTTTCTCTCCAATATGCTAGATATTTTAATAAATTTAACATTTGTGGATTAGAATTTTTTAATTTTATTTTTTTCCAAACTTCATCTGCCTTAACTTTATATAATTCTTTTTTACTAAGGTGCTCTAGCTCTTTAGTGACCCATTCTTCTCTATTGTTATCTTTAATTGCTTTGCGTATTAATGGAAATATATTTATTAAGTGGGTTACGTCAGATATTGCATAGTTAATCTGATTTTTTGATAGTGGTCTCTGCAACCAATTTGTAAATTGGTGTTCTTTATTAACTGATAATCCTAAAAAGTTATTTACTAAACTTTCATAACTAACTTGATCACCAAGTCCACAAAACATGGCGGCTATTTGTGTGTCATATATTGGTGTAGGTATTTCACCCATTAATCCAAAAAATATTTCTATATCTTGTCTGCCTGCATGGAAAACTTTTAAAATATTTTTATTTAATAGTAATTCCCATATTGGGCTCATGTCTAATTTTGCAAGAGGGTCAATTGCTGCAGCAAAATTTATGCCTGCAATTTGTATTAAACACAGGGATGGATAATATGTGCTATCCCTTATAAATTCTGTATCTACTGCCAGAACTTTTTCTATTTTACATTTGTTATAAAAATCGTTTAATGTATTTTGGTCTGTTATTGGTTTAATTATTTCATTCATAACACATTAACTTAGATTATATTGTTTTAAAAACAACGATAATTTTTTTTAAAATATCTAGTTAAACAAAAGGAAAAAAATGTTCTCAAATAAATGTATAAATGCCTTTCTTATCATATATGTTATAAAAATCGTTTAATGTGTTTTGGTCTGTTATTGGTTTAATTATTTCATTCATAACACATTAACTTAGATTATATTGTTTTAAAAACAACGATAATTTTTTTTAAAATATCTAGTTAAACAAAAGGAAAAAAAATGTTCTCAAATAAATGTATAAATGCCTTTCTTATCATATATTTGCTTTTAATCAGTCCTTCATTTTCATCGCAGCTTTTATCACATAAAGCCACATATATACTAAATGTTGAAAATATAAAAAACTCTTTTCTAGAAGGAGGTCAAGGACAAACATTTTTTGAAATCCAAGAAGTTTGTGATGGCTGGAATGTAAGAGAAGATTATGTATTAATTTATGAATTACCAAATAAAAAATCTGCAAAAAGTTTTTCTAGCTTTACTACTTTTGAAAATAAAACATCTAACATAGTTTTCAATTAACTGAGAAAAGTGATTTAAATGGTGAAAATGATTATCAAGGTTTTGTAGAAAAAAATAAAAAAAATATTTCAGGATCTATGATCAATCGAAATATAAAAAAACTAACTTTTAATAAAAATACTTTATTTCCTTTAGAGCATTTAAAAAGAGTTATTCAAAAAGCTAAAGCAGGTCAAACAATTTTTAACGCTGATGTTTTTTTTGGAAACGAAGAAAGCAACCCGATTAAAACAGTTTCAACCGTCATAAGTAATAAAAGACGAGCTAAAGTACATAATAATAAAAATGTTTCTGCAGTCATGGTCTGGCCAATTAAAATTGCTTTTTATTCTAAGGCTGAAAACATAACAAGTCCAGATTATGAAATATCATTAGAATTAGATGAGGTTGGAGTTGTGTATTCTTATAAAGTTGATTATGGCGACTTTGAAGTAATAGCTAAACTTAAAGATTTTAAGGTTATTGAAAAACAGGTATGTAATAATTAGAAAGTATTAATTATTTAATTTTTGATTCCTTAAATAAAACATGCTTCCTTGCTTTAGGATCATATTTCATTAACTCCAATTTTTCAGGTTTAGTTCTAGGGTTCTTCTTTGTTACATAGAAATATCCAGTATCAGCTGAGCTGATAAGTTTAATTTGTAAAGTTGCAGGTTTAGCCATGTTTAACTCCCTAATTTAGTGTTATTTAATTTAATTATTGTTTAAAGTCAAGTTATGAAATGTCTTCAAAAGTTTAGTAGCTATAAATTTATCTTTTTCTTCTTCTTTTAATTTTTTTTACTTTACTTTTTATTCCTCCAGAAACAAATTTTACAGTTATACTGCCTGTTATAGGAACAACTTCTGTAATCTTAACTGTAAGTTCCATACCACTTTTGAAAAAATATCCTGAGCTTTTACCCAATAAAACTTGCTTTGTTTGATCGAAATCATACCAGTCATACGGTAATTCACGTATAGGTAGAAGTGCTTCAGCTATTCCGTCATCTATGGATACGAATATCCCAAATTTATGAACTGATATAATTGAACCAGTAACAGTTTCATTAACTTTATCTTGGTATAATAAACTAATTAAGCGATCAATGGTAGTTCTCTCAGCATTTATTGCCTTTCTTTCTGTATTTGAAATATGTTCGCACAATGATTTAATTTCTGTTTCATGGATACTTTTATTGATTTTGTTTGAACCTTTTTGATTAATTATTTTTATAATTTGTCTGTGAATTAACAGGTCTGCATACCTACGTATTGGTGAAGTGAAGTGAACATAATTTTTCAGTGCTAGTCCAAAATGTGAATAATTTTTAGAATCGTACCTTGCTTGAGATTGACTCCTTAATATTGATTGATTAATTAATTCATAATCAACGGTCTCTTTTGTTTGTTCTAATATTTTATTCATTAATGACGGGTGCGGTACTTTGCCAATTAGAATATTAGCTAGTGGTTGACCTAATATATCTATTAATGTCTTATATTTTTCTTCACTTGGTTGTTCATGAACCCGATAAACTGTATTTTGTGAACTTTTATTTATTTCTTCAGCTGCAGCAACGTTTGCTAATACCATAAATTCTTCAATTATCTTATTACTAGTCATGCCATAAACTTTTTTTACGTTTATCGGCCAATTTTTTTTATCAATTATCTTATTACTAGTCATACCATAAACTTTTTTTACGTTTATCGGCCAATTTTTTTTATTAAATATTATTGTTTTTTCTGGTAAATTTAAATTTAATGCTCCTCTGTTAGTTCTTAATTTATCAAGGAGTTGATATACTTCATGTAAACAATTTATAACTTTCAGAATATTTGTATCTAAATCACTGCTTATATCTTTATTAATTACGTCTTCAACTTGTTTGTAAGTTAATCTTTGTTTTGAGTTTATTATAGACTGAAAAAAATTATGTGATTGTTTAACACCTTTGTTATTTAAAATTATTTCAACTGTTAAACATAATCTATCTACATTTGGTTTTAATGAGCATAAATTATTTGACAATTTCTCCGGAAGCATTGGAATAACTAGATTTGGCAAATATACTGAATTGCCTCTATCTTTCGCTTCCTGGTCTAGATAAGAATTAAGTTTCACGTAATGTGAAACGTCAGCTATCGCAACTAAAATTCTCCATCCTTTTTTACTAGATAATTTTTCAGCATAAACAGCATCATCAAAGTCTCTAGCATTTTCTCCATCAATCGTTACTAAAGATGTAGATCTCAAATCAACACGCCCCTCATTATTAATTTGGTCTAACCCTTTAACTTCATTGACAATATTATCGTTAAAAAATATTATCGTTAAATTCGTAATTTAAATCATTTTCTTTAATTGCTAAAAAGGAAAATGTTTTTGGATCAAACGAAGAACCTATTATTTCTATGACTTCTGCATAATTAGTTTGGTTATTATTGTTATTTCTTTCTCTCTTTTTTGCTTTAATTTTTTTTATTTTTATATTTTTTAAAGTTTGCGTCGATGCTATTTGAGCTTTAACAATATCTCCATTATGAATAACAGTCTCTTTTGATATTATGGGAATTATTATATCTTTACTTTTACGACCTCTTTCTAATTCTTGAAGTATAAATTGTTTTCTTGAGTTCATATTTACTTTTGCAAAGAAATATCTTCTTTCAATATCTAGTTTTTTAATTATTCTAATAAATTCATAGTTGTTATTAGATATTTTAAATTGAACTAATAAATGATCTTGTATATTAAATTTTATATTTTCATTTTTGAACGGTATTTCAACTTGTCTAAAATCATAATGGCTATCTAAAATATTTGCATTAGCAAAACCGTCATCATCTATAGAAGTGATCTTTAATGATAATATTGGAGATGTTATCTCTTCTATTTTACTATCATTATTATTTTTCATATTTGTTGAAGTTTATATTAACCATAGATTATTTTTTCTTTTTTGATTTCTTAGAAGTTTTTGGAGCAGTTTTCTTTTTAAACCTTGGAGGTTTCGCAGCTTTTGCAATAATTAATTCAATTGCTTGTTCTAAATTAATATCTTCTAAAGTAAAAGATTTAGGTAAAGTGGCTCTAATCTTATTGTATTCTACATAAGGTCCAAACCTTCCTGATTTTGCCAACACTTTACCATTACCATCAGGATGGTCTCCGAGCACTCTACCGAGTTTGTCACTGTTTTCTCCAATTAAAACTACAGCATGGTTTAAGCCAATGTTTATGACTGTTTCGTCTGCTGGAATACTTATAAAATTTATATCATATTTTAAATAGGGACCATATCGGCCTATACCAGCAGAAATATCTTGTTCAGTTTCTGGATGTTTACCAATTGATCTTGGTAATGAGAGAAAAGCTAATGCTTTTTTTAGATCAATTGTTTTGGCTTCAACAAGTTTTGGTATGCTAGTTCGTTTTGGTTTTTTTTCTTCACCTAGTTGAATATAAATACCATAAGGACCTTTTTTAATTAAAACACTTAATCCAGTTTCAGGATCTATTCCAAGTAAACCATCATTTTCGGGCATAAAAGTGTTGTTAGCATCGCTATCGTCACCATTTTGGTTATTTGCGATCTGCTTAGTAAATTTACATTCTGGATAATTAGAGCATCCAATGAAGGCACCATACTTTCCTAACTCTAAGCCTAAATTTCCATTGGAACATGTTGGGCACGTTCGGTTTGGTTGACCATTCTCTTTTTGATCGTCTTTAGGGAAAAATAAGTCTGTAAGTTCATTTTCTAAGGCTTCTAATATTTTATCTCTTTCGAGGTTAGACATTTTATCTAAATGAGGTTTAAAACTGTCCCAAAATTCTTCTAATAATTTTTTATAATTTAATTTTCCATCCGATACAGTATCCAGTTTCTTTTCTAATTCTGCAGTAAAATCATACTCAATATATTTTCCAAAAAAATTATTTAAAAAAGCAGTAAGTATTCGGCCTCTTTCTTGTGGTACATGTTTGCCTTTCTCTTTTTCAACATAGTTTCTATTTATTAAAACTTGTAATATTGAAGCATAAGTTGATGGTCTACCAATACCTCAATATATTTTCCAAAAAAATTATTTAAAAAAGCAGTAAGTATTCGGCCTCTTTCTTGTGGTACATGTTTGCCTTTCTCTTTTTCAACGTAGTTTCTATTTATTAAAACTTGTAATATTGAAGCATAAGTTGATGGTCTACCAATACCCAACTCCTCCATCTTTTTAATTAGACTTGCATCAGTATATCTTGGCGGAGGTTGTGTAAAATGTTGATCACTTTCAACCTTACTTAAATCAACTTCTTCTTTTTCTTTCAAGTTAGGTAATAGCCTATCATCTTCTTTATCTCTATAAACAAAAAAACCAGGAAAAATAACTTGTGAACCATTAGCTCTAAACGTGATGCTTTGATCTTTACTTGAAATATCGGCTGCAGTTTCATCTAATTCTGCTGATTGCATTTGACTTGAAATAGTTCTTTTCCAAATTAGATCATACAATTTAAATTGTTCCGCATCCAAATAACTGGATATGCTCTCTGGATCTCGTGCAATGTCTGTTGGTCTTATTGCCTCATGAGCTTCTTGTGCATTTGCTGCTTTAGATTTATATACTCTTGGATTATCAGGAATATATGATTTTCCATGACGGTTTGAAATTTCATTTCGTAATTCTTCAATAGCTTGCGAGCTTAATTGAACTCCATCAGTTCTCATATATGTGATTAGTCCAGTTGTTTCAGAACCAATATTTATTCCTTCATATAACTTTTGGGCTATTCTCATAGTTCTAGAAGCACCAAAGCCTAGTTTGTTTGAGGCATCTTGTTGAAGAGTAGAGGTTGTAAAAGGTGCTAAAGGATTTCTTTTAACCCTTTTCCTCTCAATCTTTTCAATATGAAAAGATGATTTCTTAATCTGATCAAGTGCTAGATTAGCTTCATTTTCATTTTTAATATCCATTTTCGCAAGCTTTTTATTGTTAATAAAAACAAGTCTTGCAGTAAAATCTTCTTTGTTATCTTTTGCAACAACTGAAGAAATTGACCAATATTCCTCAATATTAAATTTTTCAATTTCAATTTCTCTTTCACATATAAGCTTTAAAGCTACTGATTGAACTCTACCAGCGGATTTAGACCCAGGAAGTTTTCTCCATAATATTGGTGATATAGAAAACCCTATAAGGTGATCTAAGGCTCTTCTTGCTAAGTATGCTTCTACTAATTCGGTATTTATTTCCCTAGGAATTTTCATTGCCTCTAAAACAGCATTTTTGGTAATTTCATTGAAAACTACTCGTTGAACGGGTTTGTCTTGTATAGTTTTTTTGCTATTTAGGATTTCTTTTAGATGCCAACTAATAGCCTCACCCTCTCTATCAGGGTCTGTGGCTAGAATCAGGGTATCGGCAGTTTTTAATTCACTTATAATCTCTTTTACAACTTTTTCTTTATCTTTGTGCATTTCCCAAGACATTTTAAAATTGTCTTCAGGAAGAACTGCACCATCTTTTGATGGTAAGTCTCTTACATGGCCAACTGATGCAATTACTTTATAATCATTACCCAGATATTTATTAATAGTTTGGGCTTTTGCAGGAGATTCAACTATTACTAGCTTCATTTATTTTAGGTCCTAGATTAATTTTAAAGAGTAATAAAACATCAGAGTTTGATGGACTATTCATTTGCAGATAACATTACTTTGATTAAATAACAATAATAATATTTTTAAATTTTAGGCTCTGTTCTATTCAACAATCTCTTAATATTTTCTCTATGTTGAAACCAACATATTGACGAAATAAATATTGAAGCAATAATAAAATAATTTTCCACTGAGTTGAAGGTCATTAAAAAAGGTATGAGAAAATAAGTAACTAATGCTGACATTGAGCTGATTTTGAATAATTTCGCTATTAAAAACCATATCATAAGAGCTGCAATTCCAACTAACAAATTAATAAACAATATAGTACCAAATCCTGTTGCTACACCTTTGCCACCTTTAAAATTCAACCAAATTGGGAAACAATGTCCTAGAACAGAAGATATAGCAACCACGCTCATAATTAATTCAAAATTATAGATGCTGAAAATTGACGTATTGGTTAATATGGATGTTAAAAGGAACAATGCTAAAGCTCCCTTGCTTCCATCTAAAATCAATGTTAAAAAAGCTATTTTTTTGTTGCCAGTTCTTAAAACATTTGTTGCGCCAATGTTTCCACTACCTATATCTCTAATATCTCCTAAACCTGACATCTTGGTCAAGATTAAACCAAAAGGTATAGACCCAATTAGATAACCCAAGAATGAAAATAATAATAAAAAAGAATGAAAATAATAATAAAATTAATAAATAGTTAAAATCAAAATTCATTTAAAACCCTTTTTCTTAGTAAGTTGTTTAAATGTGACGGATTCCCACGAATAAAAGTAGCTAAAATGTGGCCTTTAATACTTCTTCCTTCAAATGGAGTTGGGCTAAACATTAAATCTTTTTGATTAATTGTGCTTTTAAATTTGTCGTCAAAAATTATAAAAGTAGCATCTTCATGTAATTCAAGAGTAGGTTCTTTTATTTTTAATATCTTAGAAGGATTAAGTGAGATTAAAGAAATTGCTTTATTTAAATTAATTAATTTTTTATGAACTAATTCTAAAGTTAGTGAAAATAATGTTTCAATTCCTGCAGCCCCAATTGAAGCAGCAGAGAATGGTTGAACTTTTGTGTCTTTTGATCTAGCTCTATGATCAGAGGCTATTGCATCAATTGTTCCATCTTGTATACCTTCTATTACGGCCATTCTATCATCTTCTGTCCTTAAAGGAGGCGAAATTTTAAATGATGTATCATAATTTAATAATACATTTTCATTTAATAAAAAATATGGTGGAGCAGTATCACAAGTTATATTTAATCCCTTTTTCTTAGCTTGACGAATTACATCAATTGCTTCCCTCGTAGATACGTGAGCTACATGATAATGAACACCAGTTAATTCAGCTAATCTTATGTCTCGTTCAATCATAATTACTTCTGCACAAGATGGTATTCCGATTAAACCAAGACGAGTAGAAATTTCTCCTTCATTCATTTCACCCCTTATAGATGTTGTTGAAGCTTGGTTAAGTCCTGACAAATCTTGATCTTCCGCATGTTGGATTATAGGGCGATTTATCATTTTTGCGTAACTCATTAAACGTCTCATCACCAAACTATTTTTAATACTTTTATTCCCATTTGTGAAACCAACAGCGCCCATCTCTGACATAGACATTAACTTTAGGTAAAAAAGTATTTTCTGATTGTTTATAGATATGATCTATAATAGAGGGGTTATTAAGTTTAGGTGTTTGATTTGGAAGAATGACAATTGAAGTTATACCATTTTCCAGAGCAACTTTCTGCGTTAATTTTAAATTTTCAGTTTTTCCTAAATTAACACGCATGTCCATTAATCCAGGAGATATAGTTAAACCATTACCGTCATAAATTGTTACAGATTTCTGGTTTGTTAAAGTTTCTAGATTAATTTTTTTTGAAATTGAAATAATTTTGTTATTTTCAATAACAACATTTGATTTTTCATCAAAATTTGTCCGAGGGTTAAGAACATTGATAGATTTAAAAATTGTATATGCCATTTTTACTTTTCTAAACTTTTAGTTTTTGTATGGATTAGAGATTCAATAATTGACATCCTTACTGCTACTCCCATTTCAACCTGAGTTTTTATTAAGCTCCTATTTGTATCATCAGCTAGCGCAGATGCAATTTCAACACCTCTATTCATGGGGCCAGGATGCATAATAACGGCATTTGAGTTTGCTAGTGATAACTTAGTTTCGTCAAGGCCAAAAAATTTAAAATATTCACGTTCAGAAGGGTTTTCAGTTCCAGACATACGCTCATTTTGAAGTCTTAATAACATAACTACATCGGCATCCTTAATGCCTTCTTCCATATTATAAAAGCACTTTACACCTAACTTTTCTAGGTTTAAAGGCATTAAAGTTGATGGAGCTACGCACCTAACTTCTGCTCCCATTATATTTAAAAGATGAATATTTGAACGAGCCACTCTACTGTTAGCTATATCTCCACAAATACTTATTTTTAATCCTTCTAAATGACCAATTCTTCTCTTAATAGTTAAAGCATCTAATAATGCTTGCGTTGGGTGTTCATGTCTTCCATCGCCTGCATTGATAATGCTGCAATTTAAATAGTCAGCAAACAAATGTGGAGCTCCACTATGAGGGTGTCTTACTATTAATAAATCTGGTCGCATTGCATTTAAAGTGCTTGCAGTATCAAGAAGGCTTTCTCCTTTTTTTATAGATGAGTTAATCAAAGATATGTTTATAACTTCTGCACCAAGTCTTCTTGCGGCAAGTTCAAAAGACACTCTTGTACGAGTAGAGTTTTCAAAAAAGACGTTTAGAACAACATAACCTGATAGTTTTTTTGTATCACTGTGTCTATCTAAATTAGCAAAGTAGTTGGCTCTATCGAGTAATCCTTCAATTTCATACTTTTGCATACCCTCTATTGCTAACAAATGGGAAGATAATAGATTAACCGGAGAGGACGACGTTGATTTATGATTTTTAAATATTTTATTCATTTAAAATATCTTACTACATTCTTTTAGGTAATCCGTCTAGTGCAGTTTGTAATATCCAGCAAGCAGCTAGTTGATCGGTTCTGAAGTTTCTTTTTTTTCTAGTAAGGTCTGCCTTGATCATAGGTTTTTCTATAGCCATTGTAGACATTCGTTCGTCTTGAAGTAGAATTGGAATATCAATCACTTCTAACAAGCTTTTTACAAAATCTCGGACAGAATCGCATCTGGGTCCAATACTCCCATCCATATTTAAAGGCCAACCTATAATTATTCCTGTAATATCATATTTTTTTAGAACTTCAAGAAGTTGATTTAAATCAGATTTTAATTTTTTTCTTTGGATTGTAAAAATAGGGGAGGCAACGGTTAAGTCGGAATTGCTGACTGCTATTCCTAAAGTTTTGGTGCCTGGATCAATTCCTAAAACCCTTTTTTTAGGCAAAATGTTCAACAAAAATTCATCAGGCTTGAAGATAGGCATAATTGATGCTAACAGACTTTCTTATATATTTAAAATCAATCAATGGGATGAAATAACAAAAATGTCCAATAAAAAATCGATTGTTGATATTCCAACTGTAAATAAAATAGCAAGACTTTCTCGTTTAGATATTCCTGAAAAGAATAAACAAAGCCTAACAAATGATTTAAATAATATCTTAGGGTTTGTTGCTAACCTAGAAGAAGTTGACACGTCTAATGTGGAGCCTTTAGCTTCAGTTACTGGTCATAAATTACCTCTTAGAAGTGATATAGTGACTGATGGGAATATGGAAGACTTAGTCTTAAAAAACGCACCCGAAAGCTCTAGTGGTTTTTTTGTTGTTCCAAAGGTTATTGAATAATGTCTGATTTATTAAAATATGATTTGCTAGGTGCATCTGAAGCCATTAAATCAAAAGAAATTTCTTCAGTTGAACTTACTAATGCTTATATTGAGGCTATAGAAAAAACTTCCTCTTTAGGAGCTTATTTAGAAATATAGAAATCGTAAAAGATAAAGCTTTAGAAATGGCTAAAGTATCTGATGAAAATATTTCTAAGGGTGTTTCTAGGCCTCTTGAAGGCCTTCCAATAGGCGTGAAAGATATGTTTTGTACTAAAGATATTAAGACTACCGCGTCTTCCAAAATACTTGATAATTTTTACCCTACCTATGAAAGTACTGTAACCCAAAATCTTTGGAATGACGGTGCCGTTATGTTAGGTAAGTTATCATGCGATGAGTTTGCAATGGGTTCAAGTAATGAAACGGCTGCTAAAGGCAATGTTATAAATCCATGGTTAAAACATAAAAAAATGTCCCCAGGTGGTTCTTCTGGGGGATCTGCTGCGGCTGTGGCAGCAAGATCAGCTTTAGCAGCAACAGGAACAGACACTGGTGGATCAATTAGACAGCCAGCTGCATTTTGTGGGATCACTGGTTTAAAGCCTACTTATGGCAGATGTTCCCGATGGGGAATAGTAGCTTTTTCTTCTTCTTTGGATCAAGCAGGACCTTTGACAAGAACAGTTAGTGATGCTGCACTTATGCTAAATTCCATGGCTAGTTATGACAAAAAAGACTCAACATCTGCTAATTTGAACATGCCTGATCTAATGAGTTATTTGGGTAATAGTATAAAAGGAAAAAAGATTGGAATTCCTAAAGAATATACACAAGATGGTATTTCTGATGATATTGTAAACTTTTATCAAAAATCAATTAATTGGCTCAAAGAGGCGGGAGCTGAAATCATCCCAGTTTCTTTGCCTCATACAAAGTATGCTCTTCCTGTATATTATATTATAGCACCCGCAGAAGCATCCAGTAACTTGGCAAGATATGATGGTGTGAGGTTTGGTCAAAGAAAAGAAGCATCCAGTTTAGACGACATGTATGAAACAACACGCGGTGAAGGTTTCGGAGATGAAGTGAAGAGAAGAATAATGATTGGAACTTATGTTTTATCTTCTGGTTATTATGACGCTTATTATTTAAAAGCTCAAAAAGTAAGAAGGTTAATAAAAGAAGACTTTGAAAATGTTTTTAAAAAAGTTGACTATATACTTACACCATCAACTCCAACAACATCTTTTGAATTAGGTAAAAAACAAGATCCATTGACTATGTATTTAAATGATATTTTTACAGTACCAGCAAGTTTAGCAGGTCTTCCAGGAATATCATTACCTATTGGTTTAGATAAATTAGGTCTTCCAATTGGAATTCAACTTATTGCTAACGCATTTGACGAACCAGGTTTGATTAGTACTGCTCATGTATTAGAAAAATCTGCTGACTTTAATTTCATTGCTGATGGAGCGGCCAAATGAGTGAAACTTCAAAATTAAAACCTGGTCATATTCAAGG
>Ga0206124_10002604_pt1 | contig 13331 bp, 10 predicted proteins | sample Helgoland_Spring_3_FD_148671 | JGI IMG/M metagenome (GOLD analysis project Ga0206124, IMG submission 148671) | Pelagic subsurface seawater microbial communities from Kabeltonne, Helgoland, North Sea - Helgoland_Spring_Bloom_20160321_2 | ecosystem: Environmental > Aquatic > Marine > Epipelagic ... | reverse complement strand
GTTCGAAAGATTGCGCCCGTCTCGGCGACTGCACTTTCGTCTACTTCGCCTCCTACGAAGATTACATCCACAAAAATGGCGGCGCTCGAAACGAGTCCATCGTTGCCGTCCGTACCGTCCTCGTCTACGGCGAATCCAACTCGAAGTTTACAACGCGCGTTTCTCGCGGCGAATCCTCGACACAAAAATATCGTCGACTTTACCGTCGACGCCGCGGTATTAGCTTCGGTGGACCACGCGGTGCGACACGAAATACCAAACGCGTTGAAGTGCGTCTCGGAGACGCTCGATAACGCGTGCAGACTAGCTGCGACTGTTTCCGCGGCTGAACAGAAAAGATTATTTATGAATACGAATACGGAGCACATTACGCAGAAGAAGAAAATGGCCAAACCAACGCTGGAAGATGCGTGGAGTTCGGCATTTGAGACTGCAATAGAACGCGCGACGATGTTAGCTCTTCGAGAAATTGGAGGTGTCATCGAGAAAAGAGCTGCGGACGATGCGGCGAAAAGAGCCGGCGCGGCTGCAGCCGCGTTGTTGTTACGCGAACCCTCGGACGACGACGACGGCGACGACAAGAATGATGGCAAGATGAAAAAGAAGTCGAGAGCGCCTCTGTCTCCGGAAGCCTCTGCATCTGCAGCTGTCGCCAGAGATGCTGCCAGACAATCCGCCACGGAACGCTCTAGGTTATCGGCACCGTTCGAGCTTCGCAAAGCCATCGTTGATGAGGCGTCGCGAAAATTGCGCGTGGCGCTGAAAAATCTCTCGAGCGACGAACGAGGAGAAGACGGGGAAGACGAGGAGGAAGAAGAAAACAATTCGGTCGTTCAAAGAGAGAGGAAGAACACCACCCCCCCATCGGCGATGATTATCAATGCTAATGAAAAGGAGACATGCGACGAAAACGACGAAAACGACGAAAACTTAGTCGCCGACGTCCAATCAGCGGCTTTGAGCGCCATCGCGAGAGCTTTATCCGAAGCGCAAGGTTGGGCGCCAGGATCACTCTTGGCAGTATCGCGAGAACTTGCAAACGCTCGAAACCCAGGCGACGAAGTAGGTGCCAAAGAACTCGCGAGGATGTGCGAGAACTGTTCGAATTCAATTCGTTCCGTGTTGGCGTTGGATGAGAGTTGGAGAGACGCGCTGTTCGCGTCGCAGCAGCAACAAAAGCAAAACGCGGCAGCAGTCTTGTCTTCGTCGTCCGCTATGTCGCCATCAGACGCGGCACTCGGGCCGAACGCCTTATCGACTGCTACGGCACTGCTCGCAAAACCGTCCGATGCGCCCGGAAAAGCGTTCAAGAAGAACGCAGAAGCTGGTCGACCGAGAGACGCGTTGGCGAGAGCCTTGTGCGCGCTCGCTCGCGCTTCCATGGCGCTCTTCTTAGCGCCTCCGCAACCGGCGTTGATTAAGCCCGACCGACACGGTGGCGTCTCTCTTTCGAGCGCGTTAGTTTCTTCTGCGGCTGCGAGCAGTGGTGCAGATAACAACAGCTCGAACAGTAACGCCGCATCGGGTGGTAACACGGACGGTACGAAGCAAAATATCGGGTGGGGCGTCTCTCGCGACGGCGTGTGCGAATCCGTTCGTTTGGCCGTCTTGAACGCCTTCGCGCTGGCGTCTCCGATTTTGGAAACTTTGGACGCCTTCGCTCCACCCGACGCGATTAGCGTCTGGAACGAAGTCTGCGGCGAACTCCTCTTCCCGAAGAACTGGATTCCAGTCTTGAGAGTGTTCCCGCATTCGCCATTCGCGCAACTTCGAATCGAAACCATCGTCTGCGACGTGTTCGCTTCGGTTCCCGACGGCAAAGCCGCGACGCTCCGTTTAAAAAAGTTTCTCGAGACGCAGTTTGCTTTCTCTTCCAGCGAAGCGCCGCCTTCGGCACCTAATAAAACGACAATCAACGCCATGGGCACCTCCCTCCTCCTCCGCTTCCTCGTCAAACTTCTCGACGCTCGAATCGAACGATACCGAGAGGAAGAAGACAAAGAAGAAGAAGACAAAGAAGAAGAAGACAAAGAAGGAGAAGAAAAAAAGGCATCCTTCTCGAGAAAAAGGGACAAACTTCGACGACTCGAAGACGAACTGAAAGGTTGGGAGAAAATTCTCCCTTCGGCGCGCTTCGTCTCTCGAGACGGCCCGAACGCTCGCGCGCCTCATTTCGCGAGTAAGATCGAACGAAGGATTTTCGAGTTTTCGAAAATTATTCTTTCTTTGAAAGAGTGAGTCCTCCTCTTCTCCTTCTTCTCTGATGAAACCATCATTGTCATCGTCATCATCCTCAGCATCCTCTTTTGTCGATGAAAATGTTCATTGAAATAAAAATGTGAGTAAAGGAGAAAAATCGCCTCAAAAAGGTGACGTGTCATATCTACTAACTAATCTTTACCACAAATATGTTTACCACGACTACTACTTCGACCACACCAATCACCACGCAAAAGAGGACGACTCGTGAGCGAAACAATCGCGCTGTCGTCGTGACGAAATCGTTTTGGAAGAAAGAAGCGCCGCCTCCTCCGCCTCCGCCTCCGGCAAAGAAGAAAGGATTGTTTGGGAATTTCCAAAAGCCATCGGGTGATGTTTCCCCGGCTCAAGGAAAGACCAACACCGTGAAAGACGTGGAATACGCGTACGAAGAGACCAAGACGGAAGCGTACGCGAGAATCCGGAAACAACGAGCTTTGAAAAAAGCCGAGTTCGAAGCGCGCGAGAAAGGCGGCTTCTCGCAAGCGCTGTTTAAAGTCACCAGAGCGTTAGATTTCCAAGAAGATATCGCAGCTGACAGAGGCTTGTTGAGCGCGGCCAAGAGGATGAGGAAAGGCGAGTCGATGTCGACGGAGCAATACGGCGCGTTACGCAGGAAGGTTGGAGGGACGAAAGGAGGGTTTTTTGGGGAGTCCGTGGACGTGAAAGGTGAATATACCGATAGCGGGTGGACGAAGCGAGACGAGGACACGACGACGAGCGAGGTTGCGTACGCGCCTTTGCTCGGATTAGGTCTCGCAGGCGTCGTGGCGACGCTCGTTTTGGTCGTGCAACAAGTGCCGTAGTAGGATGATGATGATGATGCTTTTCGTAGTGTTGTTGCGTGCTATTTATATCTGTACTAGTACTATCTATCTATCTATCTTTCTAAATTCATCTCTTAAAGTAGTGCTTTTTATATTCGTCCGAGTTGTACCAGTTCGCGACGCTGGCAACACCCTCTTCCAAAGAAATTTTGGCCTCGAAATCGAGAAGATCCTTCGCTTTGGTCACATCCGCGAACGTTCCGCCGACGTCGCCGGGTCTTCTCGGTTCGACGATGATTTTGATATCGTCGTCTGATTCAGACGATGTTTTCGACGATGCTTTAAGCTCCTCAGATGCGGCTTTTTGCACCGAACTCACGAGCCGTCTTAAAGTCACCGCTTCGCCTCTCGAAACGTTGACCGTTTCGCACGTCGACCCGTTTTCCCTCCACAGCGCTTTCTCGATCCCCGAACACACACGTCTGCCATATCTCGATCGATGAATACAAACCTTCTCTTCCCAATGTGCATCAATCGATTCAAATTCTCTCTCTTATCTTCCTTTTTGTACGGACCTTTCTCCACGTCCAGAACGTCGATGCCAATAATAATCACGTTTTCGTGCACATCATCATCCTGGCTTCTGTTATTTCTTCTTTCGAGCAGATGAGAGACGAGATTGGACCCGATGAATCCTAAACATCCCGTTACCACAACAACTGTTTCCCCAAAATTCCTCTGCCCGGTCTCTTTCTCATCCTCGGAAGCAGCAAAAGCAAAAGCACTGAAGCGAGGACATCGTTCGCGTCTTTTTCTTTCCCCACGCGCGGAGGAGCGCTGAGTATCACCGCCGAAACGCAAAACACCCGGACTCAAAGGAATGCATTTGGAATGCATTTTAGGGGAAAAATTCGTCACTTCCCCTACTTTGCGCTTAATGTTATGAAGAGAATGACGACCAGAAATGGAAGACAAAGAAGGTATTTCTCGGTGATGGTGGTGCTCGTGGTGACGTGCCTTCTCTGTCGCGGAGAGTTGCTTCGAAACGAGGAGGAAAAGGAGGAGGAAAAGGTGGTAAACATCATCGGCGCGAAATCGGCAACTCGTCGTTCCTTACTCGCGAGCAGCGCTTTGATGACATCCGGGAACGGAATACACGACACGAATACCGCGCGTTTTCCTTCGACCAAAAGAGTAAAACGAAGGCGGATGAGAGAATACGAAAACGACGACAACTACCGATGGGGCCCTGTTGCGAGAGAGCGCGATGATGAGAGAGATAAAGAAGGGAAATTGGAAGCTTTGAGGGAAGATATTCGCCTGGAGACGAAGAAGTTGAAAATCGCTCTGAAAGAAGAGCGAATACTGTTTTCCTCAAATGATGAAGAAGCGTGGAGAAAACAAAAGAAAACGAACCAACGAGATGAACAAGAAGTGCAAGAACATGGAGGAGGTATTGAAAAGTGGCCACTTTTGAAACAACACGAGGAAATGTTCGAGAGGTTCTGCGGCGGCGAGGGAAGCGAGAGCGGCGCTGGATCGATGCGAGAGGCGATGGGAAAGTTACGGAAACAGGCGGAGTCGTACGACGAATCAGATTCAAACGGGAACTTGGTGATATTTGAGGCGTATAATCCGTTCTGGAACGGGTTTGGGAATAACATGAGGCGATGGTTGAACTTATTTGTGGTGGCGTCCAGATTTGACTCGTTCGCTTCGTATTTCGATTTCGGCGCGTGCGGGATGGAGGAGTACGGGAGAAACGCGGAGAACGACGGCGTCGAAGGGAAAACGTTTTATCGACGCGGGAAAGATGGGCAATCTGCGTGTCAGTTTGACCCCGGGATGTTTTTCAAAGGCGACGGTTTCGATTGGCAGTGGACGCCGAAACGGGCGAATGAAAATCCAGAACGGTTAAGTCTGGCGAGCGTGACGAGAAACGCGACGATTTTGTGCGAAGAAGACGTGAGCGACGACGTGAGAGATTGTAAATTGTACGACGATAAGGATTTGGACCATCGACGAAGACTTTACGACAACGGTGACGACGCAACGTATGTGGTGAAACCGTTGGCGAGTTCTGGTCGAATGTCGAGAGAAGAGATTGATCGAGCGGAAGGCGCCGAGGCAAAAATTAAAGCCGCCAACGCCGATTGGCTCAGAGAGTGGTTCAAAGAGGAAGTCGCACGCGACGTGGATCGAAAAGGAGTTCGGGTGAAACTCACCATACACGACGTGTTTGTCATGCAACGCGAAGGAGAAGTACTTTTTAACGTCTATGGCATCGACGGGGACGAGCCTCCGCCAGATTTAGGCGACCCGGAGTTGCCGAAAGCGTGCTACAATCGACATTTTTTCCGGCCTCGAGAACACGTAAAAGAGGCGATCGAGGAGGTGTTTGAGAAATCTTCTTCAAACGGCGGCGGGGACATGAAAAAGTGGCGCTCGTGCGCGGCGATTCATTTAAGGACTGGGTTTGCCGATCACCAAGCGCAATGGGTGGCAAAGTATCGTATGCTCTCTGAAAACAAACGCAAGGAGTTGGAGGCAAAGTACCCGTGTCGTTCGACCGCCGGCGGGAGCGAGAGAACCGCCGAGCGATTCGTGGACGCTTTGGACGAAACCTTTCGCAAGTGCGAACCGGATTACTCAAACGAACGAATATGCACGCTGTGGCACCAGAAAAATGAAATCACGAAGCACGTGAATTTGGATATTGAAAACGAGAGCAACGTATTGAACGGGCGGCTGAAAACGTTCGATGTCGTTCAGGATTGTTGCGGCAGTTCCTTTCGCGAGCCGGACGTTGCGGACGCGATGGAACGTTGCGGATTTGTTCCGGAAGGGATGTATCCAGAGTTGGAAGTGAAGAAGAAAAATGATGATTTTTCGTCAACCAGTCCAGTGAGAGCAGCGCTTACCTGCGCGTTGCGCGCGTCCAAATTTCACTTAGAGTCTCTCGTCGAGGAGGACAACGACAATTCAGACGACGACGATTCAGACGACGAAGCGTTTGGCGTCTTCCTTTTAGGGGATTCGCCAACCTTCATCAAAGCCGTTCCAAAATTACCAAACATCGGTAAATATTTCGCGCATCAACAAGATCCAGACACAGTTGGCGTCACCATGGGAGATAGCGATTGTTCTGGAACCTCCTGCGTCGTTCGAAAAAAGGGCGAGAAACATTTGAGTTGGATGCGTTCCGTCGTCGACGCCTACGTCGCGAGTTTATGCGAGGTGACCGTACAGCTTCCCGGGAGTAGTTTTGCCAACGGCGCTATTCACCAACTTCGCGCGCCTGGAAGGAACCGAACGTCGTCGGCTTTTCTGTGGAGTGGCGAAGTCGTCTTGGGACAGCACTTAGCGACCCGAGACGAAACGACGAACGAGATTGCGAGAGAGACAAAAATCGGGTACGACGGGAACCTCGAAAATTACGTCGCGCTCGGCGCCGCGCATTGTAAAACAATAGATTGAGATTTAGAGAACTAATGAAAGTAGAGGTCAAATAGAAACATAACATAGCGTAAAAGTTAGATATATAATCATACAGATAGCAACAACAACATAAAAAAAAACCTTCCTCCTAATCGATTGATTCCAAATCGCGATACGCAAACTCCCCCGCATTCTCTTCGTCCAACTCCTCGTCCTCGATTCTTCGATCCGGCAGACGCCCGATGGTAAAATCGTGCACCATCCTTTTCGGCGGACGTTTCGTGCTTTTCACCATGTACATCTTCGCGTCGTCGTCTTCTTTACCTTTTCGACGAACGGCAACTAAAGGCATATCCATGGCTCGTTCCGCGAGAGATGATGGAGTCATCGCCAGCGGATTCGCTTCGTCTTCGTCGTCGTCTAAAACGAACGTTTTCAACGCCTCTTCCAATTTCAATCGGTCTTCCTCTCCGTCTTTGCTTCCCCCTCCTTTCTCGTCTAAAAAATACCTCGCGTTCTCCGGGTACGTCAAATACTTCTCCCCTTTCATCGTTTTCCCTCGCCTGTCTAACTCTTTAATGCGTTTCTGGACGTCTTTACCTCCGATTAAATCCGCGACTTGGTCTCCGCAATCGATTTCGGCGTAAATTTTCGCCAAAGCGTGTTCGATGTCCTCCAACTCCCTTATGTGTTTATTCCGTTCGGAAACTTCGGTTTTATACCCGTGGTGTTTCGATGAAGACGTGGACGCGTACTCCTCGTAATCGACTTGCAAGTGCGCGTACATCTTGGTCGTTTACGTCGTCGGTCAAAGTGATCAGAGAATTGGAGTTTCTTTTTGTGGCATTTTGAAAAAAAAGCGTTTTCGTATTTATTAGTACAAATTATACAATGTACATACTACGCGTAAGAAGAGTAATCTTTAATCTCTCTCTCTCTCTAATTTCCTCTCTACTTCCGCGACTGTTTCTACGATCCGTCTGGCTTTCAGTTCAACTTCCCCCCACTCTTCGAGCGGGTCGCTCAAACGCGTGATGGCGCCGCCGGCGCCGATTTTCATTTCGCCGTCTTTATACGTGACCGAACGAATGACCACGTTCGCGTCGAAGGCTTTGTTGCGACAGGACCAAAAGCCGACGCTCCCGGAGTACATCTCGCGGGGTTCTTCGTTTTCGAGTTCGTGTATGATTTGCGTGGTTCTGTATTTCGGCGCGCCAGTCATGGAGCCGGGAGGAAAGGCGAACTGAAACGCGCGAATGGGCGAAATCCTTTTGTCGTTGTCGTCGGCGTTGCCGTCTGCATGATTTTCACCAGAGGACGTCGACGGTAACGTCCCGACCACCGTCGAGACGAGTTGGTGTACCGTTCGATAACTCTCAATCTTTAACAAACCCGGTACTTTCACCGTGCCCACCTCACACGCCAAGGACAAATCGTTTCGCAAGAGATCCACAATCATCAAATTTTCCGCGTTGTCCTTCACGGACGTTTGTAAATCGCGCGCAGCTTTGACGTCTTCTGCACACCCGAGCGGTTCCACGCGCGCGATGGTTCCTTTAATAGGTTTCGCTTCCAAATTGCCATTTTGGTCGCACCGTAAAAATCGTTCGGGCGAGGCGCAGCACACGTACATGTCCGAAAAATGCGCCTTCTCTTCGCCCGCGCCGTTTGAAAAGTCAAAAAAAGCCGCATACGGCGCTGGATTGCGTTCGCGCAAAGCGTAATACAACTCTCGATACAGGTAACGGGTTTGTTTGTATGCACCCACATCTCTGCGCGTTAACGCATTCGTCAGACAAACTTCGTACGTGTGTCCGTCTAAAATGCGTTCTTGCGACGTTTTAATTTTCTCCATGTACTCCTCTTTATCGTCGCGCCATTTGAATCCAATAGACTCTGCTAACTGCGTGCAGTTTTGAGTCACCACCGTCTTCTTCGGCATCTCGTCGGCGACGTGTTTCACTTTATTCAGAAGGCTCCGATTAATATCTAGAGTTGTGGTCGCGAGCCATTCCAACGCCTCGAAGAGATCCTCCGTTTCCGGTCCATCTTCGGTGAGCGTCATCGCGTACACCATCTTCTTCTCGTGGTCGACGACAACCGCTTGGTCTACGAAATATAACGCCGCTTTCACCATAGTATTGCTATTACTCGACGAGTCGTTTGCAAAGAAAATGGGCGAATCGCACTCCTCGCGCGTTTCGTACGACAGCGAACCAACGAAGCCGCACGCGAAAAGCAACGCCTCTGGTAGCCCTTTCACGCTTTCCCCATCCTTCACCGCGTTCACCTCGTCCACGATGCACGTGGCAAAATTCTCTTCGGAGACGTTAAATCTCTTCAACTCTTCGTCCATGTATTCTAGAATGCTGCCGTTTCCTCCGTGATGATAACTTTTCACGATTTCGTCTTGGTTATTCATGACGACCAGTTTGCCGTTCATTCGCGCTTCTACGCGTCGCCACAGAGGACCACCTTGGCACCCCATGACACTAAATCGCCCTCGCGGCGTGTCGTTGTCGCCGTTGCTGTCGTTAGTACCACTACTACCGTCTGCGGTAGCAGAATCCAGCCAAAATGCATTTTTCTTATCGCTAAATAACGTCCTGAACACATCTTCAGAGCGCGTGGGCGAATCGAGAAGCGAAACTTCTCGGGCGTGTAATCTGTACGCGCTTTTCTTCTGTTTCTTGTTACTACTTTTGTTGCTACTCTTCTTATCCTGTGTCTCCCTCGAAGCGTTTACGAGCTTCATCAAGACAGTCTTCCGTTCCTCGCTTATTGTTGTTGTTGTTTCATTCCCTTCTTCTTCCTCTTCCATCTCGCCTCTCTTCTCTTTCCAATAGGCGTCCGCGATGTCCATGAAATTCTTCACGATTGTTTTCCCGTGCGGCTCGGTACAAATAGACTCCGGGTGAAACTGAACGCCGTATTGCGGATACACCTTATGCCTCAGCGCCATCACCGTCCCTCCTTCCTCTCCTCCTCCTCCTCCTCCTCCGTTTTCTTTCTCGCTCTCGACGACATCCGCCCACGCCAACGCCACGAGCTCTTCTTCTCCTCTCACTTCCTTCTCCGCCTCCTTCCTTTTCCCAGGGAACAACGCCTCGAGCGAGTGATACCTCGTCGCGTTGAACACCCTCGGCACGCCCTTAAACAACAACCCTCCTCGACGACTTTCTTCTTTGTCTTCTTCTTCTTTAACTGTCACCTCGGACACTTCCCCGTGCTTCGGATGTCTCGCGCGGACGACATCCCACCCGTATCGAAACGCGATCGCTTGGAACCCAAAACAGACGCCAAATATTGGCACTCCTCGAACGAGTTCGTCTTTTGCATTTAACAACGCATCCACGACGCCCGAATCGCAAATGCCGCTCGACGGCGTCCCCGGCCCCGGGGAGATGACGATTCGGTCGATTAAGTGCTCCTTCACGAGAAACCGAATATCTGAGACAGAAATGGCGTCGTTCCTTACCGTCAGAGGAAGAGAACTATTATCTTGACACTCGGCGATGACGTGCGCGAGAATGTTCGAGTACGAGTCGTAATTGTCGATGAGTAACGTCCGAGAGTGGTGCTGTTTGTCATCATCGAGACGAGAACAGTTGGCGGCTTTCCCGTCGTTGGGGAAGTCATCCGTTATGGTGTCGACGCTTTTAAAGCCGCTCATACCGTTTCACGAAGACAGATGATCCGCGCTCTGATTAGCACCGCCACTGCCCTCTCTCAAACTGTGTTTCGTGATGATTTTGCATTGTACACGCGCGATACAGAGCCCGCGAAAGCGCACTCGTAGTAATGCGGTTTGTTGCTTTATCCAATCTTCAAAGTTTTTCCTCATTAGAGAGAACTCTCTTTACCTCTCTCTCTGAGTCGCGATACCGAAGCAATTCTCTCCTCCTTTTGCGCCTCCTCATCGTCTCGACGCGCACGACGAGGACATTCACCATTTACAGAGAACGCGCGTCGTAAAAGTCCTCGCTTTTCTCCTCATCAGAACAGACACACCATGGGTGTTTCCCCAACTCCGACGAGTCAAAACGTCGGCGAAAAACTCATATGGATTGCCATCTATTCGCTCTGCTCGTCCTCCATGCTCGTGGTGAACAAACTCGCAGTCGCGGCGATCCCGTTACCGACGGTCGTTTCCGGCGCGCAGCTCGTGTCGAGCGCGATCGTGCCTCTTTTGATGCAACTGTGCGGGTACTCGGTGATTGGAAAAATGACCTACGCGAGGTCTCTCCCGTACGTGGTGTATACTTCCATGTTCGCCGCTGGGTTGTTTGCGAACATGAAAGCGTTACTGCTGACAAACGTCGGGGCGGTGATTGCGGCGAGGTGCTGTTTGCCTCTCATTGTTTCAGTGATTGAGTATTTCTTCATGGGGAGAAGTTGGCCGAATAAACGATCGATGGTTTCGCTGGTGCGTGTTTGGTGTTGGTGTTGTTCTTTCTCGCGCTCGATTTTTCTTCTCCTCAATCTTCTGTTCTTTCGGTCGTTGACACTCAGTTCTTCTCTGTTTCTTCTGAAACAACGTTATTACATTAATAGGGTGGCGTCGTCTTCTTCGCTTACTTGTACGTTTCCCAAGACTCCGGTATCGCCGTCGAAGGTTCCGAAGGGTTCGTCTGGCTCTTCATCTGGTGGATGCTTTTGGCGTTACAGATGACGTATGGAAAATGGATGACCAGCGCGATTGAGATGACCCAATGGGAGCGAGTGTTTTATACGAACGCGTTTGCGGTGCCTCCGAATATGTTGATTTGGTATTTTAGCGACGATTCGAGTCCGGCGAAAGCGCACGTGATGGACCGTTTGGACTCGTACCAGAAGAACATGTTGTTGTTGTCGTGCGTCATTGGGGTGTGTATTTCGTACAGTGGGTGGCGGTGTAGAACGGTAGTCACGGCGACGACGTTTACGTTAGTTGGGGTGGTGAATAAGATGGCCACGATTGCGTTTACGATGATTGTGTGGCCGAAAGAGACGACGTTTGCGAAAGTCGTCGTGTTGATTTTTTGCGTGTTGTTCGGTTTGTTGTATCAGGAGGCGCCGATGAAGGCGAGAAATGAAGGGATGATAGAGGGAGGGAAAAGCGCGACGGAGAGTAACATCGTGAGCATCAGGTCACCTAGACACGTGCACGCAAAGTGATAGATTATATATTTGTTGTTGTACTTTTACTACTACTTTTTGCTTTTTTATCGCCGTTTTCTTCGGAGGCAAACACAGCTTTCCTCTCTCTGTCTCTGTCTCTGTCTCTCTCTCTGTGTGTGTGTGTATGTGCGTGTCTTTTATTAAAGCAAAGTAATCTTCTTCTTTCAACAACAAAACTTTATTATATTGTACTAAATGTCTTTTTTTTATTCCTCGGGCTGCGGATTTTGGCTCTCGTCCATATCGCTCGTCCAAAGCGTCAAGTTATCTCTCAACAATTGCATAATGAGCGTGGAATCCTTATAACTCTCCTCTCCTAACGTGTCCAATTCAGAAATGGCTTGATCAAACGCTTTTTTAGCCATTTGACACGCGCGTTCCGGCGCGTTTAAGATTTCGTAATAAAACACGGAAAAGTTCAACGCTAAACCGAGTCGAATCGGGTGCGTGCTCGCCAACTCGGCTTCCGCCGTCGCCTCCGCGGCTTTATATGCCAACAACGTTTGTTCCGCGGCTTCTTTTCGCTCCGCCCCACCTTTAAACTCCGCCAAATATCGCCAATAATCACCCTTCATTTTCTTATAAAACACCTTCGACTCTCCATCCGCGCACCCATCCTCCAAATGCTCTTTAATCAAATCCAATATCCTGCCGCAAATCGTCGTCAACTCTTCCTCCACGTTTGCTTTATAATCTCTTATTAACTTACACGTTTCCGAATTCGCGCCCGATTTACTCTCTTCTTTCGTTTCAATTGATGACATGATTCTCCACGACGCTCTTCGCGCGCCGATGACGTTTTTATACGCCACCGACAACAAGTTTCGCTCCTCCACGGAGAGTTGCTCGTTCGCTCCCGTTTTTGAGGCGACCTCGGACATGTACTCCATCATTTCATCGTATCTGTGTTAAAATATTTCCAAAGAAAGAGAGAGAGAGAGAGAGAGAGAAAATGCGTCAGCCTTTCGTGCTTTAAGCAAACGAGGAGAGAGAGAGAGAACAAGGAGAGGAATAAAAAATGTATCATCCCTCGCGAAACGCGCGAAAGAAGGTTTTGTGTTGGTTCACACGTGGCCTTTATTCATCGCCTTTTCGGCAGAAAAAAGAAAAAACTCTCTTTCCTCTCGCTTTTCGGTCGCTTTGACAGACATCTCTCTCATCACCATCGGGTTGTTTCAATATTCCCTCTTCTTACGCGCGCGAGAACACAAAGCCGGCGCTTCCGAAAAAAAAACGCGCGCGAACGCGGTTTCGACACATGGAAAACGAGTTCTCTCGCGCGAAATTGCACTCGCGCACGCCGCGTTCCGTTCGCGTTTCCCTCTTTTACTCTCAAAAACAAAATCAAACACACGCCAACTCCGCATCATCGGATGAAAAGTCGTTACGCGAGTTGACTTTTTGTCTCTCCGTAAAAGAAAAAAAAATGAAAACGCGAAATCAAAATCGTCGCTCGAAATCCACCCTCAAAAACCAACGCGCGACGCGTAAAAGCGCACAAAAGACGTACCTCTCCGCTTGCTCGGCCAGTTTCGCCTTGAACACGAGATCGTCGCGTTCCATTTTGACTCTATGTGATGCGTTTGTGTGTATATTTCGTTAAAGCGCGAACGATGTGATTTTAGTCTATTTATGAGCTGGAATCGAGCGAAAGTACAACTGAAGAGAGTTCGCGCAAAAAAAAAGACAAAAAAACTTTACTTGTGT
>Ga0206124_10002596_pt1 | contig 13362 bp, 10 predicted proteins | sample Helgoland_Spring_3_FD_148671 | JGI IMG/M metagenome (GOLD analysis project Ga0206124, IMG submission 148671) | Pelagic subsurface seawater microbial communities from Kabeltonne, Helgoland, North Sea - Helgoland_Spring_Bloom_20160321_2 | ecosystem: Environmental > Aquatic > Marine > Epipelagic ... | reverse complement strand
TTTTGCTTGATTCAGACTGGGTGTTTTTGCTAACGCGATTATACCAAACAGGAAAAATAATAATTCCTGCAAACAAGTATGGCCAATAACTCAACAGTCGCCAAACAAATGCGGTTGTGTTGGTTAGTTGCGCATTGGCAAAGTATTCTCCCATAAACCCGCCAAACAGCCACTCCGCCATACCTACAGCTCCAGGAGTAATGGGGACAAGGAGCGCTCCCCACATTACCAGCTGTTTTGCAAATATGGTGGCGACAGAAGCCCCGTTTCCTAAAGCTAAGATTAAAAAATTAACCAATAGAAATCGGGAGATCCATGCAATTAAGGTGCCGCCAAAAGCTTTTATCCAATAACTTAGAGGCTCATTCCTGAAGTCAGATGCCGCTATTACCATATTATTTCCCCAGTTTTCTACTTTGTTTTTATATCGAAGCAAACCAGGAAGTTTGAAAATCCAAAGAACTACCATCTTGATGGCTTGGGGTTTATAAAAGAGGCCAATGAAAATGATAATACACCAAGCTAGAAAGAGCCCATATGCACCCAAAAACAAATACTGAATTTGCATACCCGATACATAATCGATATGGCTAGGAATTACTTCAGACTTTTTTACAAATAGCCATAAAAATGGTGCTGCTAAAACATAAAATAATACATCGAGATAAGATGTAGCGAGCACTATGGCGGTACCTTTTCCAGCATTGATTTTTTTTTCTTTGGCTAGGAGTATAAAAGCTGCAGCAGATCCTCCTACTATACCTGGCGATATAGCGGAAGAAAACTCCCAAAGAACAATGATTTGCAACGCCTGTGTCCAGCTGAGTTGATAATTAGAAAGTACAATGAGCCTGTAAGAATATCCTAATAATCGTGTAGTGACCATGACTAGCGCGCACGCTATCCAAATGGAGCTTAATCCTGTCCAGCGTATTCTGTCGTAGGCCTTAATGTCAAATCCTTGAAAGAAAAAATAAGCAGCGGTTAGTATACCAATCAAGATTGGAATAATGAGCTTTTTACGTGTAAAATAGCTTGTTATATTACTCGGGGTATTCACCTTTATGCATTCGCTTTTTGGCCCTGTGCTAGAGAGTATTTTCTTTTACCATCTATGGTTATTAGCATTTCGATGGAACTAATATTAAGGAAGTCGTATAGATGTATGGCTTGCTCCATAAACTTCTTTTTCTTTATTATTTCAGTAGTATTTTTCTCAATTCGCACCACATAAGTATCTACTAAGTCTGTAAACACAGAACCTTCTGGCCAAACTTGGGTTCCTCTATTAGTAATGGTTGTTAACTCCATATCACTGTCGAGATGACTTTGTACAATAGCTGCGATGATATTTGCTTGCTGTTCAGACTCTACAAAAAGGTCAATACCTACGGTTTCAATAATTTCGCTACTACTCACCATCATTTTATTGGCAGATGGTAGAGTGGGTTTTCGATATTTATCTAAATTCCCGGCAGCGATGGTGTCCACTTTTAGTGCGGCAATTATTGCTTGTGTATACTCTTTAGTGCCAACAGATTTTGACCTATTTTGCCCGAAATCACCGGTATGTACGCCATTTTCTATTGTAGTCATTAAGGCATTTTGAATTGCAGAACTATAAGGGTCTAGACCTAACTGATTTAGCATTAATACACCACTCATTATAAGTGAAGTGGGATTCGCTTTATTTTGACCAGCTATATCTGGCGCTGTGCCATGCACGGCTTCAAATATTTTGATGTGATCCCCAATATTAGCTGACGGTGCAAAACCTAAGCCGCCGACCAGTCCAGCACAAAGGTCTGACACGATGTCGCCTTGCAGATTAGTAAGCACAATGCATTCGAATTGCTGAGGGGCGCAAACAAGCTTCATACATAAGGCGTCTACGATAATATCTTCAGCATGGAGTTGAGGGTATTCCTTTGCTATTTCATAAAAAGTGTCCAGGAACATTCCGTCTGTCAGCTTCATGATATTAGCTTTATGTCCACAGGTTACCGTGGTGTATCCTTCTTTTAGTGCTGTTTCAAAAGCTGAACGTATAACCTGCTCAGAACCAGGCCTTGAAATAATTCGACGACTTACGGCCACATCTTTTGTCATGTAATGCTCTATTCCTCCATAGGTGTCTTCTATATTTTCTCTAACAATAGTTAGATTAATAGGTATGCCCGCTTTACTAAAAACGGTATCTACGCCTTTAATAGTTTGAAATTTTCGAATATTGGAATGGGTGTTCCATGTTTTGCGCGCGGTTACATTAATACTTTTCACCCCGCCCCCTTTAGGTGTTTCCATAGGACCTTTAAAAAGAATTCCCGTAGACTCAACGCTTTGCTTGGCTTCATCTGTCATTCCTGTGGTATATCCAAGGTCATAGACTCCTTTGCCCATTGATACGAATTCATATTCTAAGGGCACTTGGGCAGCGGCAAAAACAGAAAGAACCGCATCCATAATCTCCGGACCAATTCCATCGCCTTTAGCTACTGATATTTTTATCTTAGTCATTTCTTGTTTGGTAATTTAGAATCACAAAGGTAGCAATGTTCGCCCTGTTTTTATTATTTAGGCATACTTTTTGCAGACGTAAATCGCCTTATAAGCCTTTAATATTTGTAGCTTTTGTGGTAAAAAAACATACCTTTGCAAGTCATAGTGCAAGCAGAAACATTTAATAATAAATGAGACAACTTAAAATTTCAAAACAGTTTACCAACCGGGAAAACAAATCGCTCGATAAATATCTTAACGAGATAAGTAAAGTAGCGATGATAGACGCTCAAGAAGAGGTAGAGTTAGCAGGTAGAATTAGAGATGGCGATCAAGCTGCCTTAGAGAAACTAGTAAATGCTAATTTACGTTTTGTGGTTTCTGTGTCAAAACAATATCAAAATCAAGGACTCACATTAGGTGATTTAATAAACGAGGGCAACTTAGGTCTTATTAAAGCAGCAAAACGTTTCGATGAAACTCGTGGTTTTAAATTTATCTCCTATGCGGTATGGTGGATACGCCAGTCTATTCTTCAGGCTTTGGCAGACCAGTCGCGTATCGTACGATTACCCCTTAATAAAGTAGGTAGCATAGGAAGAATAAGTGCAGCAGCAGCAAGGCTCGAACAGCTCCAAGAGCGCGAACCAACGCCGGAAGAAATCGCAAAAGAACTTGAAATAAGTGTTACAGAGGTTGAAAATGCCTTTAAATCTTCTGGTAGACATTTATCTATAGATGCTCCGCTTATTGAAGGTGAAGATAATAGTTTGTTGGGTGTGCTAGATAATAATGATGAGCCTAATCCAGATCAGCCATTGATGGATGAGTCTCTCAGAAAAGAAATAAACCGTGTAATATCTACACTTTCTGAAAAGGAAAGAGATGTGTTGAAATACTATTACGGATTGGATGGTGGACCGGCTCATACACTTGAGGATATTTCAGATAAAGTTGGCCTAACACGCGAGCGTGTTCGTCAAATTAAGGAAAAGGCATTAAGAAGACTGCGTAAGTCCAGTAAAAGCAAGATTTTAAAATCGTACTTAGGATAACTAAGTTTACTATATTTTAGAAACGGCTGCTTTATAGGTAGCCGTTTCTGTTTCTAGATATTTTTTATGTGTGAATTATCAGAAAGTGTTCCTTAAATAAGGGACGTTTTACTCTAGATCATGTTAATAGTTGTAATGTTAAATCCATTTCCACAGTTGAGCATTAAAATTTATGTTAATGAGTTTTGAGATAAAGCTTAGAAAATGTTGAATAAAAGGGAATCGCAGTGTCATTATATCATCTTTTTTAGATCGTCTATAGAGGATATTAATGACATAGAAGGGCGCTTGCCAATATCCAATTTGTCTTTTTTGTTATTATGAATAATAACCTGCCCATCTTTAAAATAATCATTCATTTTATCAAGATATACCAACATTTTGTCTTTTGCTATGGGTATAATAAATGAGCAAAGTATGTGAGTTGCTTTAATCGTTTCTGAACAGGATTTAACATAGGACAATGGAACGTTAGGCCCCAGATAAACGCTTTGATTCCCTTTTTTCAAAATGAGATAATGAGCATATAAAAGGCCTATCTCATGATGCTGTTTTTCCGGTAAATAGAGCAAATATTTATTATCGGAGGCCTTGTGAGGCAAGGCATTAATAGCTGCAAATAGCTTTTTCCTGACAAGTTGACTTGCAAAATGTTCCTGGCCGATATTCATCTTATTTACGCTCCACAAGAGTCCTATACGAACAAGTAATGGATACAGTATTTTTTCAACGGTAGCCTCGAAACCATGCTTTTTACGATAGCCAGAATAGTACTTTTCGAATGAAAATACATCACAATTTAGGGTAGCAATAATCAAATCATTAACCAATAGTTTCTCAGAATTCACCGAATCATTTTTTTGTAAATTTTCGATTGCTTCATGAAGTTTTTCTGAACTAAGCATTGCTGCCTTACTTATTTTCATCCCTTTACTCACTAGGGATGAAATATTTAGCAGTTTTTTGAGTGCTGTATTATCGTAAAATCGAATGTTTGTCGGGGTCCGTTCAGGCTTAATTAAATCATATCTTTTTTCCCATATCCTTATAGTATGGGCCTTCACGCCGCTGATATTTTCTAAATCCTTTATACTTAAATTGCTATTCACACTATCCAAATTTAATATATATATTTAAATAAACGATTGTTGTGTTCAACTAAAACTAAAAAATCATTAACAGAATTAAAATATTAAATGCCTCCATAAAAAGGATATTCTGTATGTGTGCATTAAATCCTATCTCATTTGTGTAGTTGTTAAAGCTATCACAAGCACAAGAAATAAAAAAGTCTTTTATGCGCGCTATTACTATGTTTTTGAAGATAGCTACTACTTGCTTAATGCAGTTTTTTGAGGGCATCCAGATACCGTTCTGATAATTCCCCAGCTGCCGCTTTTTGGTAATCGGCATACGAGCAAGGAATAGTATGGTTCTCAAGTTGCATCCACCAACGGTTAGTTCGTTTACTTTTTAAAAATAGTATGGGAAGTTGATTGTCTTTCAGGTCACAACGGTATTTCGAAAATTCGTTATGCATAGTAGGCAGATCATTTGTACGTGCCGTAAATCCATCTAAGTAATACCAGATTAACTGAGCTGCCAGCTTAGCCGTTACGTTTTGAAGATCATGCTCAGGACAATATTCAAACAATCCAAAAAATGATGACACATCACTTAATCCTGCATAGCGAGCAAGTTGGCATGCTTCGTCGTTTGTGAGTCCATTGGGTTGTGCTTCTTTTTTGCCGGGGGCATCGCTGTGTTTTATGGCATTGAGATCAAATAATGTAATTGCAGCATTACGTAAATATAGTTCAGCATCCTCCATGTTGTGTTTTATGGATCCCAGGCGATAATGGCCAAAATTCAGGTTTTGTAAGGTATCAATTGCTTTGGTAGGTATAAACGGTGCTTGAAACGCCAATGCATTTAAGGTAGTTAAATGATCAGAATAATCGGTACAAATACGATGCAGAAGTTGGTATTCTAGTAAGGGCAAATAGGATGAAATGAGTGATATTTCAATAGCTTTATTACTGGCAATATAGCTCTTAAAAAGTGATTCGCCTTGGTCTATATGCGTTCCCATAAGAATAGTAACTAGACCCTTATTTTTCAACTCGCTCGCGATGCCAAGCAAAGCAGCATGGGTATCTGCCGGGGTTTCTCCTGCTGGTAAGTTGCCTATATCTACAATGCTATTTTCTAAGTGCGTATGGGTAACGAGCTTATAAAACTCTTCCCTAATTAAATCACATCCTTGCACTTGACCGTCATTACGGGTAACCCCTATTAAAGCTATTTTTTTAGAAGACAAATCGGGAAAAGTATCACTGTAATAAGATACACTATCACCCAGTTGATATGGGCTATAATCGCCTTTGGGACTTATTTTACTTAAGTATTCTTCTAACATTAAATATATTCGTAGCTTACAAAAATAAAGCAAGCTAATCGTGATTTTTGCCATAACCGGTGCCAATGGATTTCTGGGTGTACATATTATACATCACTTACTCAAAAATGGGCATACTGTGCGCGCCATTATGCGGCCTTCGTCCAGCTTAGCAGAGTTTAGCAAGGTAAAAGAATGCTACGACGTAAATCCATCGGAATATGATAATCTAACTTGGCATCCGTGTGAGTTATATGATATTGTTGGTTTACAAGAAAGTTGTTATGGCGTGGATTACGTCATGCATTTGGCAGGAGTAATTTCTTACCTAAAAAGAGATTTTAAAAAATTAATCCGAATAAATCATAGCTATACTGCCCATGTGGTAAATGTAGGGATGGATGTTGGGGTAAAAAAACTGTTGTATTGCAGCAGTATAGCCGCTATTTCAAAAAAGGGAAATGCTTCGCTTGTGACCGAAGATGCCGTGTGGGATAATGAATTGCCGCATAGTAACTATGGATTTACAAAGCACTTAGGAGAGTGTGAGTTGTGGAGGGCTCAAGAAGAAGGACTTTCGGTAGTAGCTATAAACCCGGGTATTATTTTGGGTTACGGTGATTGGAATAAAGGATCTAATCAATTATTTAAGAATGCATCGACAGGATTTCCCTTCTACAGCAATGGCTTAACGGGCTGGGTGGGCGTAAAGGATGTCGCGCGCATAGCAGAGCAGCTGTGCCTCTCAGAGATAACTGGTGAGCGCTTTATTGTAGTGAGTGAGAACAAACGTTTTAAGGAGGTGGCGGATTATATGACCAAGGCATTGGGAACTAAAAATCCTAGCATAGAAATAAAGGGATTTCTCTATAAAGCGGTCTATGGTATAATAGCTATTAAAGAGTTTTTGGGACTTCGGGGAATGCTAAGTAAAGAAACGGTGAGAGCCAGCGTTTCCCAAAACTACTTTGATAATGCTAAAATTAAAAAAGCCTTGAATTTTGAGTTTGAAAATATAGAAGAAGTGGTGAATGAGGCGGTAAGTGCGTGTCCTGATAAAAATTAGTGCTACAGGCTATTTACCGCTATTTGTACACACAGAAAGTAACTAAAAAAGCCCCTAATTTTTTGATTAGGGGCTTTTAATTTTATATAAATCAGAAATTATTCTGCTGCAGTTTCTTCTGCTGCAGTTTCTTCTTCGTCATCTGCGTTAGCGCCAGCTCCAGCCGCGCTTCTTGCAGCTCTAGTTACGATTACAGAAACAATAGAGTTGTTAGGTGAATCAAGTAAAGTAAGATTTTCTACGTTAATTTCACCAACCTTAACACTTTTACCAATTTGTAGTTTATCGATATTTACTTCGATATACTCAGGTAAATCAGCTATTAAACCTTTTACAATAAGTTTTTTGATTTTAAGTTGAAGCTTACCACCGGCTCTTACACCAGGAGAGTTTCCTACTATTTTTACAGGCACAGCTATAGAGATAGGGCTATCGGCAGTTACCTCCATAAAATCTGCGTGCATAATATCTTCCGATACTGGCTCAAACTGAAGTTCTTGAACTTTAGCTAACTTTACCATATTTCCTACTTCTAGTTTTACTAGATATGTGTTAGGTGTATATACTAAATGCTTAAAATCAGCTTGATAAACTGAAAAGTGATGATTCTCACCTTTTCCATAAATAACACAAGGTACTTTACCTTCGTTTCTTAGTTTTTTGTTAGACGACTTTCCTAATGCGTCTCTAACTTCACCTTTTAGTGCGATTACTTTCATTTTCTAAATATTTAAAATCGTTATTGTTAAATTAATTCTGGTTGATAGGTATCAGACACGTTAAACAACGAGCTGATAGATCCGAACTCGGATACATTTCTAATGGCATTTGCAAACAGTCTGTCTACGCTTAGTACCTTTATTTTTTTATAATCTCCTGGTTTTACAGGAATGGTGTCGCATAATATTATTTCTTCGAGCACGGAGTTTTCTAAATTTTCGTATGCTTTCCCACTCAATACGTTTTGGGTACATACTGCTCTTACCGATTTAGCACCTTGCTCCTTGATAAGTGCAGCAGCTTTGCATAAGGTATTTGCAGTGTCGCATATATCGTCTATGAGCACTACATCTTTTCCTGCTACATCTCCTATTACAGTCATCGAAGCTATTTCATTGGCTCTTTTACGCGCTTTGTCACAAATCACCATCTCAGCACCCAGAAACTTAGCAAATTCTCTCACTCTCTTAGTAGCTCCAACATCAGGGGCTGCAAGTACTAGATCGGCTGTTTGTATGCTTTTAATATAAGGAATAAAGATAACGGTAGAATCCAAGTGGTCCACCGGGATATCAAAAAATCCTTGTATTTGTGGTGCGTGTAAGTCCATGGTCATTACTCGGTCTGCACCTGCGGCAGTAAGAATATTGGCTACCATTTTAGAGCTAATAGGAACGCGAGGTTTATCTTTTCTGTCTTGTCTTGCTAATCCAAAGTAAGGAATAACGGCAACTACCTTGTGAGCAGATGCTCTTTTAGCAGCGTCGATAAGCATGAGCAACTCCATAAGATTATCTGCAGGAGGCATGGTAGATTGAATGATAAACACATCACATCCACGCACACTTTCGTCAATACATGGCTGAAATTCGCCATCGCTAAAGATGTTAACGGTAACTGTACCTAGTTTTTGACCATAAGCGAGAGCTATTTTCTTTGCTAGTGGTTCTGAGCCGGAGCCGGCGAATATTTTAACTTTATTTATAAAAGAGGGCATATCGTTGTTTTACTGTCACCCCTTATTCTTCAAAAGGGTTATCATAAACTATTGAGTTTTTACGCTCTATAGTAAAGAAAAAAAGAGGTTAAAAAAAACCTCTTTTTTTCACTTTGGTTGGCCGACCAGGTTTCGAACCTGGACTCTTCTGTACCAAAAACAGACGTGTTGCCAGTTACACCATCGGCCAATTCGGGTGCAAATTTAATTGGATATTTCTAATTTGCAACATCGCTCATGAATTGTATTTGGAATACTTTCATTTCTTCATGAGAAAATTCTCCATCATAAGCATTCACTGCAGCGTCAATGCTTCCTGTATCGTCAGATTTGAGGTAGTCGTATATGTCTTCTCGACCTTCGTCATCTATCAGCTCATCGATGTAATACATAAGATCTACTTGGGTTCCAGAGTACACAATGGCTTCTAGTTCTTCGAGCAGTTCCTCGTAATCTAAACCTTGTCCCTTAGCTATATCCTCCAAAGCACCTTTTTTATCGATGTTTTGAATAATGTGAATTTTTCGTGCGCTTTTATTGACTACAGACTTAAGCACTAGGTCATCTGGGCGCTCTATTTCATATGTCTCTACATATTGAGCAATAAGTTCTATAAATTTTGTACCAAACTTTCTCGCTTTGTTTTTACCTACCCCTGTTATATTTTCCATTTCATCCATGGTGATAGGGTATTTAAATGCCATATCTTCTAGGGAAGTTTGCTGAAAAATTACATAAGGAGGAAGGCCCATTTCTTTGGCAACCTCTTTTTGCAGTTCTTTAAGTTGGGCATACAGTCTTTGATCAAAAACCGCTTCAAGTTGTATGTTATCAAAATCTGAATCGCTGATTGCTTCAAACTCGCGATCTTGAGCTAAGTCAATTCTAGTAGGATTTTGGATATAGGCTAAGCCTTCTTCGCTAATAGAAAGTAGGCCGTATAATTCTATATTTTTAACGATGTAATTATTAATTTGAGCGTATCGAATTATGGTTTTCCAAAAGTTAGCCCCTTTTTCTTTTCCTTGTCCAAAAAACTCAAACTTATCATGTTTATAGGCTTTTACTTCTTGAGAAGATTTGCCAATCAAGATTTCAATAACATGCTTTATCGCCACTTTTCCTGCGGTGTGATCTATGGTTTTAAGTGCCATTACCATTTCCTTGGTTACTTCAACAGTATCTTTTGGATTGCGGCAGTTGTCACACATTTTGTCACATTTGTCTGCATTAAAATTTTCACCAAAGTAATGCAGGAGTGATTTGCGTCTACATTGAGAGGACTCGGCAAAATAGGCCATTTCTGAGATGAGTTGTGTGCCTATTTCTCGCTCAGCTACAGGTTTATCTTTTAAAAACTTTTCTAATTTTTCAGTATCTTTCGGATTATAGAAGAGTACACAATCGCCTTCTAAGCCATCTCTACCTGCCCTTCCCGTTTCTTGGTAGTATCCTTCTAGGGATTTTGGGACATCATAATGAATAACAAATCGCACATCTGGCTTATCTATTCCCATGCCAAATGCAATGGTAGCGCAGATTACATCTGCATCTTCCATCAAAAATTTATCTTGGTTTCCAGCTCTTGTTTTAGCGTCAAGTCCGGCATGATATGGCAGAGCATTGATGCCGTTAGCGAGTAGTATTTCTGCAACGTCTTCCGTCTTTTTACGGCTTAGGCAATAAATAATCCCACTTTGTCCTCTTCGTTTATTTACGAACGAGATAAGGTCTTTCATGGTTTGCGCCTTGCTTCCCTTCGGCATTACCTCATAAAAAAGGTTACCTCGGTTAAAGGATGATTTAAACACTTGCGCGTCGAGCATATTCAAACTTTTTTGAATATCCATTTGCACTTTGGGTGTAGCCGTAGCGGTAAGTGCCACCATAGGCACATCATCTATTTCTTTTACAATCTGCTTGATACGGCGATATTCTGGACGAAAATCATGACCCCATTCTGAGATACAATGTGCTTCATCTACCGCAACAAAACTTACTTGAACAGATCTTAAAAAATCTATTGTTTCGTCTTTTTTTAGGGTTTCAGGTGCTACGTATAGCATTTTGGTTTTACCAGAACTTACGTCTGCTTTTACCTTATCCGTTTGTGTTTTGGTAAGTGATGAGTTTAGAAAGTGAGCTACCGCATCACTATCTCCAAATCCCCGTATAGCGTCCACTTGATTTTTCATAAGGGCTATCAATGGGGATATAATAATTGCCGTGCCTGGACAAATTAAAGCGGGCAATTGATAACATAACGATTTCCCTGCTCCCGTGGGCATGATTACAAAACAATCATCCCCTTTCATAATGGTTGAGATTACCTCCTCCTGCATTCCTTTAAACGAGTCAAAACCAAAAAACTCCTTTAAACTCTTCTTTAAATCAACAACTTCAGATGCCATTTTTTTCTCTTCTCTATCTATATTCTTCTAATATGTCGGACTAATATAAGCCAACTTACACCACTTGAAGAAATAAATTTTTAATTTGCATAAAATATCGTGTTAAAATCTACCGAAATACTTCAAATAGGGACAAATACCATCCTTATGGAAAGCGCCAGCTTGCAAAAGCTAAGTACCTTGTTAAATAAAAACTTTAGTAAAGCTGTAGAAGACATCTTAAAAATAAAAGGGAGAGTTGTAATTACGGGCATAGGCAAGAGTGCGATAATAGCTCAAAAAATAGTTGCCACTTTTAATAGTACAGGTACACCAGCACTTTATATGCATGCCGCCGATGCGATACACGGCGACTTGGGAATGATACAACAAGACGACCTTGTTATTTGCATCTCCAAAAGTGGTAATAGTCCAGAAATAAAGGCCCTTGCTCCGCTAATTACTAAAAATAACACTATACTCATAGGTATGGTTGGAAATTTAGATTCCTACTTAGCGTATAACAGTACTTATATTCTAGATACCACTGTAGATGCAGAGGCTTGCCCCCATAATTTGGCGCCTACTACAAGTACTACTGCGCAAATGGCGATGGGTGATGCTTTAGCTGTGGCACTCATAAAATGCAGAGATTTTAAGTCAGACGATTTTGCGAAGTATCATCCCGGAGGTGCACTAGGGAAAAAGCTTTATTTAACACTGGGCGAGATGGCTCAAGCTAATGCACGACCTTCGGTTTCTGAAAATGCGAGCTTATCAGAATGCATATTAGCAATGACTAAAGGCAGATTGGGTGCTGTTTTAGTCACAAAGGATAGTGCCTTAGTGGGTATTATTACGGATGGTGATCTACGAAGGATGCTTGCCATCCATTCTAATATAGGTAGCTTTGTTGCCAAAGATATTATGACCTCTAACCCAAACACGGTTCACGGCGATACCCTCGCAATTGACGGTGTTGACTATATTAGAGAAAAGAAAATAAATCATCTCATTGTATTAAGCGACGACAATGAATTTGGCCTAGTTCACATACAGGATTTAATTAAAGAAGGATTGATTTGAAGCAATTAAAAAACACATATGTCATTATTTTGGCAGGAGGCATAGGAAGCAGATTTTGGCCTATTAGTAGAGAGTATAAACCTAAGCAGTTTTTGGACATACTGGGCACAGGTAAAACCCTAATTCAGGATGCATATGATCGTTATAAGCAACTAGTGCTTCCCGAAAACATATTTGTTATAACGAATAGCGACTATTTAAATTTAGTAAAAGAGCAGTTGCCCGAAATTTCTTCAAATCAGATACTTGGAGAGCCTATTGGAAAAAATACAGCAGCATGTGTTGCCTATGCAGCACACAAAATTTCAGAATTATCGGAGGATGGCGTTCTGATCGTGGCCCCAAGTGATCATCTTATTCAAGATACAGCCAATTTTATTAACCAAATGCATACCGCTCACAGGTATGCAAAGGAGCATGATGCCCTCATTACATTGGGTTTAAAACCTCACAGACCAGATACAGGATATGGTTACATTCAATTTGACGAAACACAGGTAAGCCCAGGTATAAATAAGGTTAAAACATTCACGGAAAAGCCACCAATGGAGCTGGCGGAAAAGTTTTTGGAAAGTGGTGATTTTCTCTGGAATAGCGGGATGTTTGTGTGGAGCATACCTTCTATTTTAAAAGCGCTTAATGACCACTTACCTGAGATGAATTTAACTTTTTCGGAGGGTAAAGGCGCGTATAACACTACAATAGAAGCTAGCCATATTGAGAGAATATATACTGAAATTGGGAGTATTTCGATCGATAATGGTCTTCTAGAAAAGGCGGATAATGTATATGTGTTGCCTTCGGATTTTGGCTGGAGTGATTTAGGAACATGGAAAAGTGTTCATGAAAAAATAGCTACGGGAGAGATAAATACCGTTTTAAATGCCACATTACATGCCACAAACTCTTCGAATAACTTGGTTATAAGTGATAGTAAAAAGCTAATAGTTATCAATGACTTAGATGGATATTTTGTTATAGACACTGCGGATGCATTACTTATTTGTAAGTCAGATCAAGAGCAAGAAGTTAAGAAAATATCCACTGATATAAAGAAAAAATACGGGGGAAAATATAGTTAACATGATTAAGTACGCCTACTTACTTGTATTGATTATGGTCTCGTCATATTTGAATAGCTCTGAGCTGGC
>Ga0206124_10002589_pt1 | contig 13378 bp, 11 predicted proteins | sample Helgoland_Spring_3_FD_148671 | JGI IMG/M metagenome (GOLD analysis project Ga0206124, IMG submission 148671) | Pelagic subsurface seawater microbial communities from Kabeltonne, Helgoland, North Sea - Helgoland_Spring_Bloom_20160321_2 | ecosystem: Environmental > Aquatic > Marine > Epipelagic ... | reverse complement strand
CCCACTTATGTTTTACAAAGTAGTTACATAGTTTATTGACATCATTAGACTTTTTCCTCATTCTTCAAAGAGAGTTACAAACTTTTTGGACCTACGAAGATTCGTAAAAAAGCATCATCTTTTGCGACCCAAGAGCATTCCATTCTTGGAGACAAAGCAAAGATACTGAGAACCAAACAGTCTGGTGATGTTTGGCAGTTCAGAATGTGGATTGAGGGTGAACAGAAATATGTTCGCAAGAGTCTGCGAACCCGAGATTTGGAAACTGCTCTAAACAAAGCAGAAGACGAAGTTTTCCGAATCTACAGTGATGTAAAGTCAGGCAGAAAACTGTTTGGGATTACCCTCCAAGAGTTAGTAGATGCCTATGTAACTTGGAGGGAAAAAGATGTTCAAACAGGTGATATCTCTGTTGGCAGACTGGTAACAATCAGGTCGCAGTTGAAGCACTTTTTGAACTTCAAAGACCCTGCCCTAAAAGTCGCAGAGTTAGATGCAAACAGTTTCTATGACTATGGTAGTTGGAGAAAACAAACTGTTCCGGGCACCAGAGATGTAACCATTCAGAATGAGCATTCCACTTTCAATCACATGGTGGATTTTGGTTACAGAGAAGGTCTTTGCCATTTTCCGAAACTGACTTTCCGCAAAATAAAGATAGACGCAAAACAAGAGAGAAAACGCAGAGATGTTTTATCACTGAGTGAGTATGACCAACTCGTTTATTTTATGCGGAGTTATGCCTCCAAAAAGCACAGCAAAGATGAAAGAGAGTTAGAAGAAAGACTGCTCATCAGGGATTTCATCCTTATTGCTTCAAACACCTGTTGTCGTGTTGGTGAGTTATGGGAACTGCGTTGGAGTGATGTTGAAAGCATCAGAACAACCACAGACGAACTTGGTAGAGATGTTGAACTTGTTACTCTGAATATCCGGGCAGAAACATCAAAGGTTGGTCGGTCACGCACGGTGGTTTCAAGGGGTGGGGAATACTTCAAAAGATTGCGTGATAGAAACGAAAATGCCTTAGATGATGACTTCTTGTTTGCAGTGCCATCTATCGGAAAATGGATGACTAAGACACGGTTTTACCGTCACTGGCAGAACTTGATGGACGGCATCGGCATCAACCACAAACAGAGAAATATGACTTACTATTCGTTGAGGCACTTTGGCATCACCTGTCGCTTGCGAGCAGGTGTCAGCATCTTTGACCTAGCAGAGATGACAGGAACATCCGCAACGAACATTCAAAACCATTACGGACATATTGATAGACAAATGCTTGAAGCATCTGCACTCAAAAACTTCTCTGTGAGCCGTGAAGGTTTGCTTGAAAACTGACATACTGAATGCATCGCAAGTTCAGTAAGATACACCCTTGGTCTTCAGTAGGTTCTCTCAATAGACAAAAGTCATAAGATAACTCCAAAACTCTATCACAAGACTTGATATTTCTTTTTGATATTACTATTATCACAGGGTCTTAAAGTTTTTGAGAGTAAAGAAGATGCTTGTTGGATTTGCGAGAACATCAACCACCCATCAAAAGTATTCCCTTGAGGCACAGATTGAAAGTTTGACCGCATTAGGATGCGACAAGATTTTTAGTGAAGAAGTATCAGCAGTAGCATCACAACGACCCCAGTTTGATGCTGCTATGGAGTTTGTCCGTGATGGAGACACTCTGGTTGTATGTAGTCTTTCCCGTTTTGCCCGAAGCATTAGAGACCTGACCAAACAGGTAGATATTCTCCAAGAAAAGAATGTTTCCCTGAATGTCTTAGATATTGCCTTAGATACAAGCACCCCCACCGGAAAACTGATGTTGAACCTGCTGGGAAGCATAAACCAGTTTGAACGAGAACTTTTATTATCCCGTCAGCAGGTTGGGATTGCGAAGGCAAAGGCAGCAGGTAAGTTTAAAGGCAGAGCAGCAACAGCAAGAGCAAAGACTGACCAGATTCAGGAGTTGCTTGATTCAGGAATGAAACCGGGTGCTGTAGCAAAGGAACTCAACATAGGTGTTGCTTCTGTGTATCGGTATCGGAGTTAGAGTCTCAGAAACTCACTTTATGCAGTCTGAACCTAAGTACTGACCGTGTTAAGTTTGGCCATATTACTCCACGGAAGGCACTTACGATGAACCCAACATCTCCCTTGTTCAGAACTTTGAAAAAACAAAGAACAAACTCACTGTTGTCATCAGCGAGTGCATTGGGTCTTGGAGTGGGTTTGCTAGGAAACTCTGTTGCCAAAGCAGATGACTTGAACACCATTATTCCACCGCAGTTCTATCAGCAGGCAGATGATGGTCAGGTTGTTCTTGCTACGACTGACGGGCAGAAGGTCATACTAGGTGAGAGTCAGTATCTGATACTGGAAGATGGATTGCTCGTCATCACCGATGAACTGGCACAAAATACCGTCAGTAATCTGCAAGTGGTTGGTTCATTCAGGAGTTCTGATTTCACCTTCCCTGATGCCGTGTCATCTTCATCGGGTGCAATCATTGAGACGGCTAGTCACCAGCCATTGTGGTCTGGTGATAGACCAACCTTTGAGTCATTGGGCATAGAAACCTATGAGTTGGCACAAAATAACAGTCAACAAGAAGGGTATGAGAGTTCATCTAATGGTAACGGGATAGGTAATGCTGGATTAGGTGCCGGATTTGGGTTTGGACTCGTCGGGCTCATCAGCGGTTTCTTAGGTAATGGAATCCCCGAAGAGTCCTTGGCAGAATCAACACCTCAAGAACCACCAAAGATCGGTGCAAAAGGTTTCGTCATCAATGGCATTGATGCCAATGATTATAGTGGTCGTTCCGTTTCCTCTGCTGGGGATATCAATAATGATGGATATGACGACATCATCATCGGAGCACCCGAAGCAGACCCTAATGGTGACAGTTCGGGTCAGTCCTATGTCGTGTTCGGCAAGGCAACAGGTTACTCCACATCTTTGAACCTGTCTGCACTAGACGGAACAAATGGGTTCGTCATCAATGGTATAGCCTCAGGTGATCGCAGTGGTTTTTCCGTGTCCTCTGCTGGTGACATCAATAACGATGGGTTTGACGACATAATCATTGGGGCATACGAGGCAGACCCTAATGGTGACTTATCAGGTGAGTCCTATGTCGTGTTCGGCAAGGCAACAGGAAATTACTCAGCATCTCTGGAACTGTCGTCTCTTCTTGCAAGTAATGGTGGAGACGGAACCAATGGGTTCGTGATCAATGGCATTGATCAGTATGATTACAGTGGTTATTCCGTGTCCTCTGCTGGGGATATCAATAATGATGGATATGACGACATCATCATCGGAGCACCCGAAGCAGACCCTAATGGTGATATCTCCGGTGAGTCCTATGTCGTGTTCGGCAAGGCAACAGGTTACTCAGCATCTTTGAACCTGTATGCACTAGGAGGAACCGATGGTTTCGTGATCAATGGCATTGATCAGTATGATTACAGTGGTTATTCCGTGTCCTCTGCTGGTGATATCAATAACGATGGATTTGACGATATTATCATTGGGGCATCCTATGCAGACCCTAATGGTGACTTATCAGGTGAGTCCTATGTCGTGTTCGGCAAGGCAACAGGTTACTCCACATCTTTGAACCTGTCTGACCTAGACGGAGCAAATGGGTTCGTCATCAATGGCATTGATGCGTATCATTATAGTGGTTATTCCGTTTCCTCTGCTGGGGACATCAATAATGATGGATATGACGACATCATCATCGGAGCACCCGAGGCAGACAATCGGAAAGGTGAGTCCTATGTCGTGTTCGGCAAGGCAACAGGTTACTCCACATCTTTGAACCTGTCTGACCTAGACGGAGCAAATGGGTTCGTCATCAATGGCATTGATGAGAGCGATTGGTGTGGTGTTTCCGTGTCATCTGCTGGTGACATCAACAACGATGGATTTGACGACATCATCATCGGGGCACTCGGTGCAGACCCTAATGGTGATATCTCCGGTGAGTCCTATGTCGTGTTTGGCAAGGCAACAGGTTACTCAGCATCTCTAGATCTGTCTGCACTAGACGGAACAAATGGGTTCGTCATCAACGGCATTGATGCGTATCATTATAGTGGTTATTCCGTTTCCTCTGCTGGGGACATCAATAATGATGGATATGACGACATCATCATCGGAGCACCCGAGGCAGACCCTAATGCTTCCGGTGAGTCCTATGTCGTGTTTGGTCAATCAGAGTTTGATGCCTTTGTGGAACTGGATGACCTTGCCCTGATGGTTTAGAAATCTCTAAATACCTCTAGCTTGCTGAAGACACTCTGATACCTTTCAAAAATGAAAATCGTCAAAGTCTCAGACATAAAGTCTAATCCTATCAACGAGCAAATCTATGATTTGTCAGGGATAGAGGAGCTTGCAGCATCAATAGATGAAGTGGGTCTGCTTCAATCCATCACAGTCAATCAGTCTCATACGGTCATCTCTGGTCATAGACGGTTGGAGGCAATCAAGTCTCTTGGATGGGATGAAGTGTCTGTTGAAGTCATCAAGACACGGAAAGACACTGAGGCAGCACTGATTGTTCATTACAACAAACAGCGTGAGAAAAGTTGCCGGGAAATCATAAATGAGTATCGGGTTCTGAAAGATTCACTCTCTCAGAAATCTGGATTTGTTCATTTGAACAAAACCTCTAATACCTCATTATCTCACAAAAACACTCGTAAAGAGATATCTCAATCTCTGGGAGTTGCTGACAGTCGTTTGGGAAAGATGCTGTTTATTGAGAAGCACAGACCGGACTTCATCAGGTTCATAGACACAGACACAATCTCTCTAAACGAAGCATACACAGCAGTTAGAAGAACACGAGAAGACAAGATGCCATCCTTGGCAAAAGGCACTTGGAACAGTCTCAACGAGAACTCTGCTGACTTTGTTTTTCATCATAAGTCATCAAAGAGAATGGATGAGGTTCAGGACGGTTCAGTCAATCTTGTTCTTACCTCCCCACCATACTGGAACAAGAGGATTTACACGTCTGAAGGTTTAGGGAATGAAAAAGATCCTGATGAGTTTGTAGATAATCTCACAGAGCATATGCGGGACATATGGAGGGTGTTGGATGACAAAGGGTCATTCTTCCTCAATCTGGGAGATACATTCTTTGAGAACAAGTTGCAGAACCCCCCGCATAGGGTGGCACTGGGTTTGGTCTCTCAAGGATGGACTCAGAGAAACACAATCATCTGGCAAAAAACAAATCCAAAGCCCCAAAGTTCAAAGAACAGTCTCTCTCCAACTTACGAGTTCATCTTTCATTTGGTGAAGAATGCGGACTACCACTACCAACACACTTTGATGGAACAGAAGTCTCCATCTGTCGCCATAGCACCCAGACATAGGGCTACTGGAACTGATGATACTGAAAAAGTAGGTCATCCTTACATTCCAAGAGATGGGAAAAATATGGGTGATTACTGGAGTGAAGATGTTGTCAAAAGTGCTGTGGGTCGTTCACTTGATACCCAGCATCCAGCCCCTTTTGCTGAAGAGATATTGATACTGCCTATCCTTCAAACCACACAGGAAGGGGATACAGTTTTGGACCCGTTTATGGGTGCCGGGACAGTTGGTAGAATATCAAACGCATTAGGCAGGAAGTTCATCGGGTATGATGTTGTGAGATATTGAGAGCTGGACGGTGAAATCTATGTCTTGGTCTGTCTATCGGTATAGAACCTAAGAGTAATACCCAAAAAAAATAGTAAAAGTTGCGTGTGGGTATATGAAACAAACATTTACTATTTTTCATCTATGCGCATTAGGAATAAGTATTTTTCATTATTGTAAGCAATAAAGTGTCTTACAGACTTATAAATACTAATGAAGATACGACCAAAATGTATTCTCATTAGTTTAGTGTAGCACGCATTCTATTATCATACATTATATCTTCATTTTTATTCGGTTTAGATTTTGAATAATCCAAACTGAAGTTTTTCTATGCAATAATACTGGATATAATACATGAACCTTGATTTAGACATTAACCTATCAAAATACCTAAACAACCCAGAGTCATCAAAAGCAGAATGGAATGTTTTGGTAAAAGAGGGATTAGAACGACAACTACATAAAGATATTTGTGAATCTATTAATATTTATAAGGCAGAACCTATTTTCTATCATCTAACACTACGGATGAATGAAAAGTGGATGAGGCAGTTTTCAAGGAAGAGCAGCTATAGGACTCAGGTAATCTGGGACATTACATCTATGCTTTTAGGCAAGATAAACCTGCGTCTGGTGAAGCACCCTACCCGCACCTGTAGTCAGCCATATAACCTGAGATTTTGGACTGCGACTGAGAACAGAACCCAAGAAGGTTCCTACACAGATGACCATTCACACACACTACTGATGGTAAACCCAAAACATATTGAGAAATGGTCTAACCCCAATCAGTTAGGGTCCATAGTTCAGTCCATTCTTCATAAGAGCAGACCATTCACAGCAAGGGGCATAGAGACCCATCTTGCCCGAGACTGCCACTCTGTAGATGTGAGACACATCACCTCCCCAGAGCAGTTCCACAAAACCACAGACTATGGACTGAAGACTGCCGCAGACAGGGACACAGATAATGCCTTTACGATAACAAACCAAAATAGTTGGAGAACAATCTATGCCGAACAGAATGATGCAAGACAGAACCCTAACCTTCCGTCTGCCTGACGATATTTACCAAAAGATTGATTACCTTGCCGAGCAAAACTGGTGTTCAGTTTCAGCAGTAGTGAGGAATGCCATTCGCAGAGAACTGAATGCGAATGAGGAACTCTTTGAAGAAGACTACATCAAGTCCACCAAGCATCATTTGCGGGCATACTAAGCACCCGTAAGACGATGTGAAATCCGTGAAAATAGGGGGTGTTTATCACTCTCTCTACAGAATGTTCCTAAACCAAAAACATACAAAATTGAGGAACAGAGAATGCTTCAACATACGAACTTTGAAGAACTATTCAACGAACTCAAATCCATCCAGCACCTCAATCAGCAGGGATACAACTACTCAATTGAAACCTTTGCTCTTCATAACGAAGGCACCCGAGATGACTGGGATGGTAATATAGATGGAGTAGCATCCATCCTCAAAAACCACGCATCTTCCAACACGATGAAACTGATTGTGGTGCGAGGATGAAGACCTTCATAGAACTCACAGACCACCTACAGACAGACCCTGTATCTGCTGCTGATGATATTACCGAGAGCAAAGGGTTTCTTAGGAAGGGTGCTGCTGCTTTTACCCTGCAGAGTAGAAACCATTCTAAGTCTGCTCAATCCTCCTTCAAGCAGTCCCTAACAGCACTTACAGGTGCCAAGGGTAAAAATCTACCCCAGAAAAGTTAGATGCTCTCTGTGAGGCATTTGAGGGTCTTCTGGCAGGACTTGATGAGATGACTAAGCAACTAAACCAAACCACAGCAGTTTCAGCATCATCTGCCTTACTCAACGAACGAACAGACAAAGAGATTTTAAATCTTTTGAAACAGAGCAAGACCAGTAGGAGACGCAGGTAATGCCTACCAAACAGATATCTAAACTGAACCTACAGAAAATGATTCAGGGTCGTTCATATGCTGAGAAGTTTGACCTGATAGAGGTAGAGAACGAACAGCAAATCAGGGGTGTATCCACGGCACTAAAGAAGAAACTGAAGGATAACCCAGAGGCACTTATAGTTGTTTTATGAGGTTTGTTTCCCTTTACTCTGCGATTAACAAAGTTTGAAAAAACGGTCACAAAATCAGTAAGTTAGGTTTTCAAAACGGGACTTTATCAAGTCTGTTTTTACAAAGACCTTACAAAGTATATTCGTAGAATGTGCAACCTATTGATTTTTCTGCGTTATTTTATGCACAAATCAAGGTATATTACTGAGTGGGAATAGGTCCGGCGCGCCTAGTAGCCGGGTGAACCAGCAAAGCGGTCTTCGTCGATGTAGTCGGAGAACCGCGTTGTCGAGCCGTCAAAGAACAGCTTTACGTCGCCGGTCGGGCCGTGACGGTTTTTGGAGATGATCACCAGCGCCTGATTGTGAATGTTGGACATGTGATCCTGCCAATCCGACATCCGGGCTTGGAATGAACCTTCGTCCTCGTCGCCCCGCTTGATCGGAATTTTGCTCTGCTCGTAATAGGCTTCGCGATAGATGAACATCACCACGTCCGCATCCTGCTCAATCGAACCGGATTCACGCAAGTCAGCGAGCTGCGGGCGCTTGTCTTCGCGGTTTTCCACCTGACGTGAAAGCTGCGAGAGCGCGATGACAGGCACGTCGAGTTCCTTGGCGATCCCCTTCAGACCTCGGGTAATCTCCGAGATTTCCTGCACCCGGTTCTCAGACCCGCCAATCTTACCCTGCATCAGCTGCAAGTAGTCCACGACAATCAGATCAAGCCCCCCGTACTGCCGCTTCAAGCGACGCGCGCGGGTGCGCAGTGACGACACGGGCAAGGCCGGCGTATCGTCGATGAAGAAATCCAGCGTTTCCAAGTCACGGGAAATCGTGAAGATGGTGTTGAATTGGTCCGAGTTGATCTCACCCTTACGAATGTTCTCTGAGCTTACGCCCGACTGCTCCGACAACATACGCGTGGCGAGCTGCTCGGACGCCATCTCCAGCGAGAAGAACGCGACTTTGCCGTTGGCTTTCTGCGCGGCGTTAAAGGCCATGTTGGTCACCAGCGCTGTTTTGCCCATCGCCGGACGCGCCGCGAGGATGATCAGGTCAGAGCGGTTCAAGCCACCGAGTTTTTGATCCAAATCACGAAAACCCGATGGAATCCCTGTGTAGTCACCATCGCGCTTGACCGCTGCGTTGATAATATCGAGCGTGGATTTCAGGATCTTATCGAACGAATTCGGACCGTTCTCGATCTCACCGCTATCAGCCAAGGAATAGAGCTGCTCCTCGGCTTTTTCGATTTGCAGCATGGGCGGGTTTTCAAGGTTAATCTGGAAAGCATCGTTGACGACGATTTCACCCAAATCAATCAGCTGACGGCGCAGATGCATGTCATAAATCGTGCGGGCGTAGTCATTGGCGTTGATGATCGAGACAACGGCAGACTGCAGCACGGCAAGATAATGACCGCCGCCGATTTCTTCGAGCGCGCCGTCCTGATCAAACATGGTTTTCAGGCGGGCGGCGTCTGCGATTTCACCGTTCTCGATGATCGTCTTGATCGCCCCATAAATCCGCCCGTGAACCGGCTCGGCAAAGTGCTCGGGCAGCAGGTAATCAGAGACACGCTCGAAAGCGAGGTTGTTGGTCAGCAGCGCACCCAGCAACCCTTGCTCCACCTCGATATTCTTGGGCGGAACACGGACACCCAAGCCCGGCTCAACCTCCTCGGTTGCGCGTGGCGCGGGTCCGGCGGGTCCGTCTTCGGGGGGTGAAAACGGATCGATGGGCGGCATGTCGTCGAAATTATCCATGCACTTTGTATAGCAGATAACTACGCATAATCTCTTACGCTATTTAGGTGAAGATTCTGTTTTTCAGCCCTGCAGCAGGCGCCCGGCCCTTGTGAATAATCGGGATAAGGGGGATGGATCCACCCTTAGGGCTTCGTCACCAGCTGCGCCAAGCTATCGGCTTGCGCAACCGCCTTCAGCATCAGCCCAAAGGATGACTTATCGCCGGATTTGACCGAAATCAGCCGGTTTACCACCTGCGATCCGGCTTGGGCTGTCACGCGATAGCGACCTTCTGGCAGCAACAACGTCTGGACGGCAGCCCCTGTTTTAACGGCACCGCCAAACCCGTTCGCATCGGTCGAGACCTGTTGGGGTACGATTGACCACTCGATGCTGTCATTGTCCAACGACCGCCCCGAGTCATCCAACAGGCTCAGCGTCACTTGGCCCAGGGAAAAATCAGGTTCCAGCGCTGTGACCTGCCCCGCCAAAACATAGAATTCCTGCTCCAGCTCAACGTCATTCACCCGCGACCGGAGCTGGTAGCCCCCGGCGGGTAACTGCACCATGTCGCCGTCCAAAGTCTGCGAGGTCACAATCGCGGCGCCTTGCATCTCAATGCGCCATTGCACGTCTATGCCCGCCGGGACCGCTTCGCCATTGTTGGCGAAACTCAAGCGAACCGCACCGTCGTTGAAGCGAACGCGCTCAAAAATGGGTTCACTCACCGGCTCTGAGGCATCGACAAAAACGGTCTGTGAAGCAACGAAGCCTTCAAATGCGACTTCGACATCATAAATGCCGGGTTTGAGGTCGATGGTGGCTTGCGGACCTTGGAAAGCGACCTGCTTTGCCGGATTGCGCGCATCGCGAAGCACCCACTGCAGATCTTCATCAATCGGCGCGCCGCTTTCCCCCGCAATCAGATCAAGGGAAACAGGCAGCGTTTCAACGGTAATGGCGTGAGCCGTCGTTTCACCCGCTGTCACGGTCAACGGATGACTCCAACGGTCCAGACCGATTTCAGCTTCCAGCGTATAAGCCGCTTCGGGCACATACAAGCGTCGCACTTCACCCGCCGCGACCGGTATCTCTAGCGCGTAAAACGGGCTCGACACGCGCACCATCAGCGGCTGTATGGCGGCATCTGTCGCTTTGGTCGGATCAAGGCGCAACTCCAGCCGCGCCAAATCGAGCGAAAATTCGTGATCCGTGCGCTCAAAGGCCTCAACCGAAAACGCCTGCTCGACCAACTGACCATCCAATTCCGCGATAACCCGGTATTCGCCCGCCGTCTTTGGCAGCGACAAGGAGGCTCCCTGACCAGCATCCAGCGATGCGTTCGTGACGGCATCCTCAACGGTCCAGCTCAGCGCCACGTCTGCATCAAGCGATACGTCCGGTGACAGCATGAAGCGAACGGTGTCTGGCTTTCGTGCAGCGACGATGGTCTGCGCCTCTTCCATCGCTGCTTCCAACATTGCGATGCGTTGGCTCAGATCCTCTTGCCCCAAGCGACACTGCGCGAGGCCATCGGTCAGGGTCTGATTCTGTGTTTCCAACCGGGTGGCTGTGAGTTTGCTCTCCGCGGCCTGTGTCAGCGCATCATTGCGCGCGGTCACCAAACGCAGGTTTTCCGCTTTGGTCGCTTCGAGCGCTTCCAAGGCCGCGTTCAGGTCCGTGCGCATGGTCTCGCTGGCGGCCAAAACACCTGCCATTTCCAACTCAAGCGCTTGCCGCGCCTTCATATGGTCAAAGGCAGCCTCATTCACTTCCGCTTCCCAATTGGCTTTCATCGCCAATTGATTGGCTTGCAAGCCAGCGAGCAGATCGCGCGCGTCATTGACCCGCCGTTCCGCATCGGCCCGCTGTCGCTGCACCACCAAAACGTCCTGTTGCGCGTCCATCAATTCGGCTCGCACGGATTTGAGTTGCTCCAACAGCGCCGAACGCTCGCTTTCCAGTTCAGAAATCTGTACGTCCCGCCGGGCAATCACCTCCAACACTGGCAAATCATTGCCCTCAAGGGTTGGCTGTTCCTGATCCGCAAGGGGGCGCCCGGATTCGAGGCTTTGGGCCAATTGCTGCGCCGACGAAGCCCGCAGAACGTTCTGGTCCAGCGCTTCTTCGATGTCATTGATCCGGCCATGCAGCTCCGCCGATTGCGCGGCTGTTGCGGCCATCTCCGTTTCCAGCTTAGCCCGCCGCTGGACGAGTCGCTCGTACCCTTGGCGCAGCTTGTCCGCCGGTTCCGTCACCACCGCCGACACCTTGGCCATATCAGCCGCCAGATCCGCCCGACGGCTGAGACCCAACGTTCCAGAATTCCAAGCGTCCGTTTGATCCTGCATGCGGATCAGCATGAGGTCGCGAGAGCCGAGTTGGTCGCGCAAGCGCTCTGCCGCCCCTCGGATCATCGCGATCTCGTCCTCCGCGCTCAGTCCATCGGCAATCTGGAGTTCTTCGGTCAATAAATCACGCTCGGAAAAGGCATGCACACGGCCCGCAAGCGCGGAAACAGCATCGTCCAGCCGGGTCAGGTCACCCCGAATCCGGGTCAGGTCGCGCACCGACATATCCTGTTCCTGCAACAGCAGCCGCGCGATGCTGGCGGCTGAACGCTGCGCGTTGGATGTATGGGACAGCGACAGCGCCTTCGCAATCAGCGGCGTCAAATCTTCGCCCGGTTCAGCAACAACAAAGGAGCCCCCGGCGCTGGACGGCAAGCACCGCAGCAAAGCCGCATCCGAGGCATCCATGCCCATTCCAATCAGATGAACGGGGATTTGCATCTGGGCCAAGGGCGCCGAAAGCGCGCAAGCGTTGCCGCCGCACTCTTCCGCCCCATCGGTCAGCACAACAATCGCGCCCGGTCCGGCTTGCTGTGACAGGCGCGCAGCGGCGGTTTCGATCGCGTCGGCCAAGGGTCGCATCCCGCGCTCTTGGGGGGCTTCCGCGCGCAGCGCTCGCGCCAACGCGGCGGGGGTGGCTGTGGGATTGGTCAAAACTTCAATGTCTGAGCAGTCAAAGTTTCGACGATGGCCAAAGGTAATCGCCCCAGAGCGGGTCGCGCTTGGCATGTTGGCGGTCGTTGCCGTAACGGCATCGCGAGCGGCTTCGAACTTGCTTGCGCCCCCGCCCCAGCCCTGATTCATCGAGCCAGATCCGTCCAACACAATCATGACATTCGACGTGTCTTTGAGCAGGGTTTCAAGGAAGTCGGATTCCTGCGCCAACGCTGCGCTGCTGCACAGCGCTCCAACCGCAAGGGCGGCCCAACGGATGATTCTTGCACCCCACGGAAGGGAGCGGTACTGGTCCTGACCAAATGGCACGGTCTGACTCCAAAACTGCACGTCTGAAACGGCTAAATTGCAAATTGCTACGCATAATCCCTTAAAACGACGGGTTATGCGTCTTCTTAGCCAAGAGTGCTGCAAGCCGCGAGCCACGAATAAGGCCACAAAAAAAGGCCTCCTGCAGGAGACCTTTTTGATGCCGAGCAGAGGCTTACATGTTGCCGTAGTTCGGCCCACCGCCGCCTTCTGGCGTGACCCAATTGATGTTCTGGGTCGGATCTTTGATGTCACAGGTTTTACAGTGCACGCAATTTTGCGCGTTGATCTGTAACTGCGGATTGGTGCCGTCGTCATCCCGCACAATCTCATAAACCCCAGCCGGACAGTAGCGCTGCTCAGGTGCATCGTACTGCGCGAGGTTGATGGTGATCGGCGTGCTGCTGTCTTTGAGCGTCAGGTGGATCGGCTGATCTTCCTCGTGGTTCACGTTTGCGACGTAGACCGAAGAGGTCTTGTCAAAGCTGATAACGCCATCGGGCTTTGGGTAGTCGATCCTTTTACACTGATCCGCTGGTTTGAGCGTTTCGTGGGCT
>Ga0206124_10002587_pt1 | contig 13385 bp, 15 predicted proteins | sample Helgoland_Spring_3_FD_148671 | JGI IMG/M metagenome (GOLD analysis project Ga0206124, IMG submission 148671) | Pelagic subsurface seawater microbial communities from Kabeltonne, Helgoland, North Sea - Helgoland_Spring_Bloom_20160321_2 | ecosystem: Environmental > Aquatic > Marine > Epipelagic ... | reverse complement strand
TTTTCAAACAACACAACGCAACGAACCGTGGGTTTCTGAAGACACACGCTCGCTTATGCAGCACCTTCCTCAACTTTGGTGGGCACCGTATGCAAGTCAATGGCTCATTTCTCAACTCAACACTTCATCGGGTCGAAGTTGGTTGAAAGAACAATCGATTTCTTGGCCCGCTCTCCTCGCCCATCCCAAGGGACAACGGGGGGGATTCCCCGGCACCCATCACCAGCATCCCGGATACAATCTTTCTACGGAAGACCTCATGGGCATCAAATTACTTCAATCCGGACCAGGCACGCCTTCGTTAAATGACCTCTTTGAAATGACATATGCACTTGAACAAGGGTTGCCGGTTCCGACATTGCAAACGCACCCGGAGGCAGCTTGGCTGGTCCAGCCGATTGAGTCTTGGCCAAACTTCACTCCAGAAACCATTGAGGATGGAGATTCCTCAATCGGTCTCTTGCTCTATTCAAGGTCGTTTGCAGCCCGCCAACAAATGACGATGGATTGAAAAGGCAACGGTCTCAGCATCGTTTACCGTACCTGCAACATCGGGCTGAGCTACTGTGAAATTGCTATGACGTCTGACACCATGAGTACGGCCGCAATCGAAGACTGGGAGGACCCTTCGGGGAGTGAGTTCCGGTGCAAATGCGGTAAACCATCGGTAGGTTATGGGTCCTTGAATGACGACAGGATGACCTCAAGACAACCACCCTACTGGACAGCAAGCCCCGATACCGAGGGTCAGGCCTTTGAGTAACCGATGAAAAAGGCCGTTAGGTGTCGGGGCACAGCTGCTTGCTCAAATTCGCTTTATTCAGCCGAGAGGAGGCGATGACCTCAAAGGCTGTTTTCACTGTCACCTAGATATGGAACCACAACAACCCTTCTCATGTTGTTTGGTTGGTGGAACTTTTGATCGCTTCCATGCTGGGCATCGTTTGCTCCTTGATGCAGCTCAAAAATCTGCAAAAAGAATTGAAATTCACGTTACTTCGGACCCGATGGCTGATTCAAAATCATCATTCATTCAAGCCTTTGAAACGCGTAGAGAAATTCTTTTTCCTTCAATGGGCTGAATCACATGCCCCTGGACGAGTGACGATTCATATGCTCAATGATGCAATGGGACCTGCTCCTGTTCATCAGGATGCGGATTGTATCGTTGCAACCCCCGAAACCCGTGGACAATGCGAATCCATCAATGCTGTTCGGGCATCCAATGGATTGGCTCCCCTCAACATCATTGAAGTTGCTCACATGCAGGACATCGAAGGGGGCATCATCAGTTCTTCACGAATTCGCAACGGTCATATTGACCTGCAAGGCCATTCATGGATTGAGTCCCACTATCGTGAACAAACTCTTCTGATGCACCCTCGCCTTGATGAAGAACTCAAAACTCCAATGGGGGTCTTGTTTGAAGGCCCAGAGGATGCTCCTGAAGTTGCGATGTTTGCGGCTTTAGATGGGTTGGACCTCAGCACACGGGCTCTCGTTGCAGTTGGTGATGTTACGGTTGCCACCCTGCTCAATATGGACTATGTTCCTGACATTGCACTGATTGATGGTCAAACAAAACGCACGCCTTTGGCCAAAGAAGAGCAAGTGGACGGTTCTCGATTTCCATCCCATTTACGGGCCGTTAATAAACGCCAAGTTTGCTTGCAGCCATTGAGCTGGCATGCAGGATGGAGATTCCTGCGCTTATTGACGTAGAGGGAGAGGAGGATCTCGCTCCACTCTACATCCATTTGGTTGCGCCAATCGGAACTCAGATCATCTATGGGCAACCGGGTAAAGGCGTTGTTCTTCAACAAACAACGCTCAAAACCAAAGAACGTTGCAGGCACCTGCTTGGATTTTTTGAGGTGGTTTGATGGAACCCTTCCTCGTCTCAATTACAGTTTGCGTGAGGGACGGATATGATTGGATTTCAGGCTGCTTAGAAGCACTGCAGTCACAGACCTACCCCTCGATTGAAATTCTCATCGTTAACGATGGGTCAAGTGACGATGCCGAAAAATCCATCTTGGAACAATGGAATGACCCCCAAGGCCTCAACGGACACCCTATTCGCGTTCATCATCAAAGTCAGCTTGGTTTAGCCGCTGGCCGTCAATGGGCGCTCAATCATGCAATGGGTGAATGGGTGGCCATTACCGATATTGACGTTCGACCTGAACCGGATTGGATTTCCAACCTTGTCGCAGAAATACAACCGGTATCCGATGATGAGCGCGTTGTAGCAGTCACTGGCCGAACCGTTTTCGAGCGGGCTGAAGACCTCGTCAGCCGTTTTCGTTCGGTAGAAATCGCATCCAAATATCGCTCACGCCCTCGCAGAACCAGTCTTGCTAACGGTCCCTGTTCGATGTTCCATCGTCAATCGCTTCTCGATGTTGGCGGATTTGATCCCGAGTGGTACCATGCAGAGGACATGGAAGTGAGTTTGAGGTTGATTGAAGCAGGGGGAACCATTGTCTACGCTCCCGAAGCATTGGTACGTCACGTGCCTGAAACAGGAATTACTCGGTTCTTGAACAAGCGGAAAAGAGATGCGAGGGCTCACCTGCGTATCGTCCGCCATTATCCAAAGGGAAAGCGAACAGGACCAGGTTTTGATTTCTTAGGAAGTTCTGCGATGGTACTCATTCTGTTCCCGCTTTGGTTAGCAATTTTCATCTCGGGATTGCCGTTCCTCTACGAAATTAACCGCTTAGGAACTTTGGACTGGGAGCAAATCAGTGTTTTCTGGGAAACAAAAGTTCTCCTTGGTTCTTTCATTTTGCTGATCCTCCATGAAATCATTCTCTGGAGAGGGCCATTGGGTGTTGTCAACAGGACTGTACTTCGCTCTACAAAAGGCAGCAAAATCAAAGCGATGTTTGGTGTTCGCAGACTAACCATACTTTGGAGCCTTGCTCTCTGGCAGGGATTGATTCTTGGTTGCTTGGACGCAGTCTCGGGAAAGCACGGGCACAAACCCTTGATAAGGACCAAGAAGAATTGATTCAGTCCAAGTTTTCGTCGCCGGGTGGGACGCGACTGGCATGATTGAGAGCAAAGCCAGCTGCGACAAAAGCGATGGTGACGGAATAAACGCCAACATCCATCCATCCGCTGTGGTTGATTCCGAACCACAAGTAAAACACAAGTCCCAAAAGAAGACACCAAGCAGACATTGTTCGTTGTCCACCGCCAACCGATGGGTCAGCAAGGGCAGTCCAGGTATCGTTGACAATCAAGGAAGTAGCCCACTGGGAAACTCCCCTGGTCTCGTTAATGGTTTTCATTCCGAATCCAACCATTGCGAGGCAAGCTGCAATGAATATAGTGTCGCCAAGAACTTCATAGTGGAATCCATCTCTTGCGGTTCCAAATGCAGGGTTTGCGGCTTCAAAGGTCAACAAACCTCCCCAAGAAACGTGCTGGGCTGGGGTTGCTGCTGAGAACATGTTCAAAACAGCCAATAACAAGCCCCACAATCCGAGTGTTACTAAGAAATTTGCCCATACCGGAGAAGGTCCAGAGGCTGAAGTTTGTGCGGCCGCATCGGATGATTCGCCGTTGGTCATACCTACGCCGACCGGCGAGGCGGATATAAGAACACCGAAAAACAATCTACCTTGGTTTTTGATTCATACAGTCAATCTGATGAATGCTCAAAGAGCTGATTGATGACGATAGGATGCAGTAAATACCGCTCCCATTTCGGCTTCAGACTCGGTCATGATATGCGGTGCATCGATGTTCTTAGGAACGCAAGAAGTGATTTCCTTCGAACGGCCATAGCGTCCTTTACTAACGGTACGTGCTGTAATCAATCCGAGCATGTCGAGATTTGAAATCAGGCCGGAAATTCTTCGTTGCGTAAGAGCGTGCTGATTGATGTGCAAGCATGCTTGCCTGTAGATGTCGTAAACCTGTCCGGTCTGGACGTTTCGCAGACCGTTCTTTTCATTGATCAGTACGGCAGCCAAGACCAGTTTCTGTTGACTCGGCAGGGATGAGATGACCGGTGTGATTTGGTCGGCTTCAATCTGACTTTGAGCAGTTCTTACATGGCCTTGGGTAACGATTGATCCCCCCCGTCTTGCTCAGCCTTTTCAGTGGAGATTCTTAGCAGGTCAAGAGCACATCGAGCATCCCCGTGTTCCTGTGCTGCGAGTGCAGCGCAAAGCTCGATAACACCCGATTGAAGAACGCTCTCTTGAAGTCCTTCCTTGGAGCGTTGTCGGAGAATGTCCTGAAGCTGTTCTGCGTCGTAAGGCCGGAACAATACATCCAATTGCCCTAAGCGAGAGCGGACACGAGGGTCAAGGAAGTCTGTGAATTTCAAATCGTTTGAGATTCCAATAACACACGCTCGTGCCTTCTTGAGCGATGAATTCAAACTGGTAAGGTTGTACAACAAATCGTCCCCTACCTTTCGAACCAAGTGGTCGATTTCATCAAGGACGATGATAAATACGCCGCCACGAGCATCCATTCTGCGGACGAGTTCACTGAATACACGGTCTGTGGGCCAGCCTGTAAATGGAATTTCGTCTTGCTCATAATCCTCAAGAAGAGAATTACCAATGTGGCTCAAGACTCGGTATTGCGTGTCAATTTGTCGGCAGTTTACGATGACAGGGTGGACTTTTCTTCCAATGGTTTCTCCCTTTGTCTTGAGGTGATGGCAGACATAACTTGTAACAGCTGTTTTGCCAGCACCAGTCACGCCGTAAAGCGTCATGTTTGATGGAATGTGTCCCTTGAGGGCTTCCCAGAGGTTGTATGAAATCTTTTCAATTTCCTCGGTGCGGTGAGGCAGAAGACTGGGGCGGAAATCATGCCGAAGAATCTCTTTGTTTCGGAACAATGTTTTCCGGGACATGAACTTGTCGAAGATGTTCTTCTCCATTCAATTTCTCCCCCTATTTATAGCAACATGCAAGGAGTCCGTAAATGACTCCGTGCCGTATTCGCCATGAGTCCGAGTCCCCCTTATATGCCTGTCCACTCCAACCATTGGGGGGCGCTAATTTTAGAACAAGACAACGGCGAAGTTTAGCATATAAAGATTCAATGTTTTCGTAAATTTTGTTCCATCTGAAACGTGACTCACATGAGGAGGGTGTTTTGGAATGGAGTCACTGAGAATTTTCGGATGGTTCGTTGCATCATCAACAAAAGTGTGTGTAATGATGAGAGGGGTTGAGCATCGTTGCGCCAATGCTTCGATATCTTTGGGCTTGTGATGGTGTGTCGAAGGAACCCAATCCGGAAAACCCATCTCAAGGATGGCGATGCTTGACCGCTCGATGGCTTCGTAGAGGGTATCACACGGGCCAGAGTCACCGCTGTGTACAAAGTTCACACCTTCGGGGTTCTCAAAGCGATATCCATACGGGTCGACTGCGTCATCGTGGTGGACCTCAAATCGCTCCCAAGACCAGCCATCATCGGTTGTACCAACGGCGTCCTCAATCCATTCGACCGATTCAAGAATGCTGTCAAGCGATCCGGGGAATGCAAGGTGGCAGAGTTCGGTTAACCGTACTCGGGCCGTCGGTGAACCAATCACGCGCAGGGGTTGCGTTCCTTCACGGTCGGAAATATACTTCCTCTCAAGGAGTAGGAACGGAAAGCCGAAAACATGGTCTCCATGAATATGAGTAATGAACACGGATTCAATGTCAGAAACTGGAATCCCTGCTCGTCGCAGGCTGGCCAGCGCAGTTGGGGGAGCGTCGATGATGTGCTTTCCATCAAACACTGAAAACGAGTGATGTCGCCCGTTGGGGAGGAAGGCATTACCCGTCCCAAGAACATCAATACGGGGGGTCATATTCAACGCCATGCACTTTTCCTTCTTTTCCCCATCGGTTGGTTTCAGTGGATTTGAATCTGTGATGTGAGGTCACACGAATGATGATATAGCCCACATCAGTGGGAAATTCATCGGCCTCTTTAGGCTGAGGTGAGCGCATGGGTGAGAACTGGTCAGCGAAAAATCCGTACATGACAAAAATTACTGAGAATTACATTCTCAACGGGGAAGGCTCCCGGAAAGAAACCCGTCACGTTGTCTTCGAATTGGGCGACTCAGGTTTGGACTACAAAGTCGGGGACGCCTTGGGCGTTCTGGCTGAAAACCCGCCACATATCGTAAGCGAAATCATAGAAGCCCAAGGATGGGACCGAGACCATGCGGTGACCACACACAATGGAGAGCGCTCCCTCTACGACGCACTCAAGAAAGACTTTGAAGTCCATCTCGCCAATAAAAAGTTCGTACAGTCTTTGGCTGCAAAGGTGGTGTCAAGCGGTATGAACATTTCCATGAGCATCGTATCGCGAACCAGAAACCAATCCACTTGGACTTCGTCATCCGATGAACACCTCCCTCCTTCCCTGCAAGCCTCGGTTCCATCGGACGACCCCAGCGACCAAATCGCAGCAATTACCGTCGACCCAAAGGCCATCGAAGATTACCTGTGGACTCGAGATTATGTGGACATCATGAGAGAGTTTGATGTCAAGTACGCTCCAGAGGAGTTCTTGGACCTTGCTGATCGGCTGAAGCCACGCCTCTATTCCATCGCATCATCCCATGATGCTCATCCGGGTTATGTTGAGCTGACCGTCGGTATTGTTCGTTTTGAGTACAATAACCTGGCCGATGAAATCGATACCTCTGGCGCTCCTATCGGTGTATTCATGTCTCCAACAAAATCGTTCATTCTGCCCGATGACAAGGATGTAGACATCATTATGGTTGGGCCCGGAACTGGAATCGCCCCATTCCGTGCATTCATGGAGCAACGGGTCTTTGACGGTGGCAAGGGTAAGAACTGGCTGTTCTTTGGGGACCAATCTTCAAAGACAGAATTTTACTACAAGGACACGATTGAAACATGGATGGATGAAGGAGACCTCTACCGATTCACAACCGCCTGGTCCCGAGACCAAGAGGAAAAAATCTACGTCCAACATCGCCTAAAGGAATACGGTGCAGAAGTTTGGGAATGGTTTGAGCGTGGAGAAGTTTGGGAATGGTTTGAGCGTGGAGCATATTTCTACATCTGTGGCGATAAAAAATACATGGCAAAAGATGTCCATAAGGCTCTTATTGAGATTGCCATCGAACATGGCGGCATGTCGGAAGCGGATGCCACTCACTTTATCGAGAAAACCATGATGAAAGAACAGAAGCGATACCTTCGTGACGTCTACTGATTTCACTGCATCGGCAACGGGACACTTACGACAGGTACACCCGCGCCGTTCGCTATCGCTTCCATGTGCTTGGTCCAAACTGAATCAGGCCCAGGGAAGGCTAACATGTGCGTTGAGTGTTTAATCATTCGATGACCAAGGTCAGCAACCGCCTCTGGCCGGCCTGTGTCTTCAGCTTGCGAAGGGCGAGGGGCGTCCCATGCTTCGGTAAAAATTGCCAGAGGAATGTTGTTGTTATCAGCCCAGCGCTCGGCGAGATAGTCGACTCCGCTTGCGCCCCCTAGTATGACGACATCAGGATACCCATTGTAGCGCACCCAAGTGTCCAATTCATCTTCGAGAAATCCATAGTCATAGAATTTAGAATTCCCGCAGATCACCAAATTGATGACCTTTCCATCATTGTTCAAATCTTTCCCAGCGAGTTGTTGAATCACTTCGCTGCCGGTCATCGTTGTTCGGCTCATATCTACAAATGTGTGTAAGAGAATATGAATGTTCGCACGAAGAATTCTATTTTTACCGAATTTCGGGCAAAAACTTCCGGAAAACCATCACAAGGACGGCCTTATTCACCAAAACCGAATGAGACATCACCGGCTACACCTGGCATATTGTATCCCAAAAGATTTGCAACCATGTATAACGTTCCAATAAGTAGCGTCAGTCGAATGCTGTTTGTCATTTCAACTCCCTTTGATTGGAACGTCAAACAGACCAATCCTGCAACGATGAAACCGGGTGCTATATTCATCCAAAAAGTAGCCTTACCCTCATACGCTAGCATGAGCAAGTTGTGGTCCTCTACAGCGTCTTGATAATTTTGAAACCTCTCATTGTATCGGTCAATGGCGGCTTGATATGCCTCTTCTTCCGTAGTATTAAGTCCATTATTATCCGCATCAAAGTCAGATGATGATATTGTATCCGGGGCTTCAGGAGCTGCTGTATGGTTTGATGAGTAAGTGTATTGCTCGGACATGATCATCATCAGGAAGCCTAGTCCCATAATGAATGCAATTCCTCCTCCATCGTCGGGGGTATGAATCGGGGGCCTGCGGCTGCATTCATCCCTTGCAAGCCGGGTTCATTCGGCATCCACTCCTCTTGGGTTTCGTCGTAAAACCACTTCCCGTCTTCGCTAAGCATTACGGATTTCCATAATCTGTCACCTACATATTCCTTCCGTCTAAGATAAGGAAACTGTTTCTGGCCTAAACCGAAAACCTTTGGAACATGCTAAATTACAATATTATCGTAAAAGACCAGTTGTTTTGACCGCTTTGCTCATAGGATACTTCGGTCGCCGTGTGTACATGGGATTCAAACGGGTCTTGATTGCAAATCGTGGGGAAATAGCCCTCCGCATCTTGAGAACCCTGCGCGACATGGGCATCGAAGCAGCCATTATTCATGGTAGAGAGGACCGTTTATCACTCCCCGTACGTATGGCGGACATTGCTTATCCAAACTACAGAACCAACCCTTTGGATTCGTATCTGGACATCGAATCTGTTATTCAAGCCGCAAAAGAATTGGAATGCGATGCAATCCATCCTGGATACGGCTTCCTTGCCGAGAACGCAAATTTTGTTGCTCGCCTCGAAGAGGAAGGGATCACTTTCATCGGTCCTTCTTCCGATGTCATCACCCTTCTGGGAGATAAAATTCAAGCAAGAGCGGCCATGGAAGAAGCAGGCCTTCCAACCGCAAAAGGCTCTTCGGAACCGATTGCGAGTGCTGATGTTGCGCGAGAACTCGCCAATGACATTGGATACCCTGTGATCATCAAAGCAGCAGCAGGAGGCGGTGGAATTGGAATGCAAATTGTCGAGCAAGCAGATGAGTTTGAAGGAGCCTTGAAGTTGTGCCAGTCACGGGCGCGTTCCGCTTTTGGAGACGACCGAGTCTTTGTGGAAAAATACATTCTTGGGGCCCAGCATGTTGAATTTCAAGTTTTGGCTGATGGGAAAAAAGCCATTCATTTCGGAGAGCGATTTTGTTCCATTCAACGCCGCCACCAAAAACTGGTCGAAGAAGGACCATGGCCCCCTTGATGATGCAAAGCGTTCTGAAATCGGAGAATTGGTTTGCCGGGGCGCAGAAGCAGTTGGCTACAAGGGACTCGCTACCTTTGAGTTCCTTCGTGATGCGAATGGAGACTTCTATTTCCTTGAGGTTAATCCTCGTGTCCAAGTTGAGCACACGGTGACTGAATTGCTTACAGGTTACAATTTGGTTGAACTGGGCATTCGCGTCGCTCAAGGAGAAGCATTACCGCTCTCTCAAGAAGACATTGCATGGAGAGGGCATGCTATCCAGTGCCGCTTAAATGCCGAAGATCCGCGTGAATTTATTCCAAGTCCCGGGCGATTGTGGGAATGCCATTTCCCGAGTGGGTTCGGTATACGATGCGATACTCATGCTCACGCTGGTTACGAAATGCCGGGTTGTTTTGACTCATTGCTCGCCAAACTCTTGGTATGGGGGCACGACCGAGACGATGCCGTTCGTCGGATGAGGACAGCACTTGACGAAACCGTCATCACAGGAGTTGAACATCTGATACCACTGCACCGTAGAATCATGGATGAACCGGACTTCATCAGCGGTAATATCACCATTCAATACATCGATATGCATCAAGAGCTGTTGGGTTGAACGGTCATCGGTAAAACCATCAATCACCTTCTCTTGGGCCGTCCATGAGCGTCCTCATCGTCGGTAGTCTAGCATACGATTCAGTCGAATCTCCGGAAGGGTCCGTTCGTGAAGCTCTTGGCGGTTCTGCGACGTATGCAGGTCTTGCTTGCCAGTTTCACTTGGACCGCATGCAACGTTCTTCTGCAGCCCTTGTTGGTGTTGTTGGTGAGGACTTTGACGAACAAGATCGCACCGTTCTAAGCGACGCAGGGCTGAATCTTACGGGAATTCAAGTTGCTCCGGGAAAGACGTTCAGATGGGAAGGAAGTTATCATGGCTCGATGGCTGAGGCGGTGACTAAAGCCACGTATCTCAATGTCTTTGAACATTTCAAGCCTGAGATCGCACCCCCACTCTCGTCACCGTCAATCGTCTTTTGTGCAAACTTGCATCCGGGGATTCAGGCCTCAGTCATGGATCAAACATCCCCACAAAGGTTGACCATGCTGGATTCGATGAATCTATGGATTGAGATTGCTCAACCGGATTTACTGAAAGTTATGCGCCGAGCTGATGTGGTTATCATCAACGATGGTGAGGTGAGAATGTTGGCGGGAGATGACAACATTGTACGAGCCATGAACACCTTGGCGAAGGAAACTTCAACGTCCACTTTGGTGGTCAAACGAGGCGAGCATGGTGTCATTGCTCTCCATAACGGTCAATGGATTGCGCTCCCTGCATATCCGACTGCTGATATTGCTGACCCTACCGGTTGCGGTGATAGTTTTGCAGGTTCGCTCGCAGCGCATTTCTCACTCAGTGAAGGCCCCGTTACCTTGCATGAACTCAAACAAGGACTTGCCCTACCGGTTGCGGTGATAGTTTTGCAGGTTCGCTCGCAGCGCATTTCTCACTCAGTGAAGGCCCCGTTACCTTGCATGAACTCAAACAAGGACTTGCTGTTGCAACCGTTACAGCAAGTTTCACTCTGACGAGTTTTGGGACAGAGGCACTTTGCAAGTTGACGACCGAGCAATTTGAACAACGGCTGGCGGATTATGCCAGCATGATTGAATTCTCGTAACACTCAATCGTCCAACTGTCGAACTCGTCTATCGTCCTCAGGAACCGATGCTTTGAGGTCTGCGAAGGACACATCATCCAGATCGGGGGGTCGGCGCTCTGAATCCATTTCCCCAACTGTAGCCAGCATGGTTTCTACCTTCTCCTGAAGTCGCTCCATCTCATCTTGCCCAAACACACCACCGTTCTCACTTGAGAGATTACGCAGCACCTCTCCAGTTTGCTCATCATGCGCTTGTTGGGCCTGCTCACGTAGTGCTGAAGATGTGGTGCTTGTACCGTATGGAGAAGGTCTTGATGGGGCTTTTGTTCCTGAAAGAATCTCTGTGGCTACCTTGCGCAACTGGCTGAGGAATCCCCTGGGGCTGGCAGCCGTTCGAGGACGCGATTGCGGGCGGTGACGGGGCCGGAAGGAGGACCGGTCAGGGTCCCGTGGCTTGCGAGGTTGTAAGAGGGGTCTTTCACGTTCAAGGGTAATGTTTTGACGAGGCAGGGGGAGGGTCTCAACCTCGTCTCCGGCTGGAATTGTGTCGATGAAGGGAATCAGTTCAGCATCGAGGAGTATGGGTTCCTCCTCCTCTTCCAGTATCTCTTCAGTTCGTTGGGGGATGTGTACTTCATCTTGCCCAAAAAAAGACGGCAAGAAGGGTTGAGGTGCTCGGTATTCATGGGGCGGTCGGTCGGACTCTTGATGCATCAGCGGCCGTCGTTGTGGTTCCAACACCGGAAGATGAACGGGTACTGGATGATGGTCAGCAGGATAGGTCGCCCGTTCCGCTGCGGCCTGCTCAGAGTGCCAGGTGGAAAGGAAACTGGGGAGAATCGTAGGCTGGGAGGGTTCAGGCGAATGCGTAGGCATCCACTCGGGCTCCTGTTCTTGCACGAAGGGCACCGCTTCGTCCAACTCCCCTTCACCAAGTGATGAAAGAAACATATCGATCGGTAACGGTGTATTGATGACAACAGGCAGTTCGGGGGCAGGCATCAACCCCTCCTGCTCTTGATGCGTACGGTCAACGCTATTCCAGGCCAGTCGGGCGTAAGCCAAACTCTTGCCTTTCAACAATTTGTTAACCATGAAGGTGAGGTGTCTGAGAACATGTTCGTTGCCAAACAACACATGGGTGTCGTTTGATGCAGTTTGAATCGTTACCGTAGGTTGTCTGGTAAATATTCGTGCGAAAATATTGCAGCTCCCCCAAGCAACATGAACGACCACTGGTACACGGGCGGGACCATATATCGCCATCCAACCCATATGGAGACAAAACCCATCATTAGCAACCAATTTGGGACCAGATTGGATGAATGATGTTGGACGCTATCGATTGCCCCCACACGCACGTTAATCGCAGAACTTCGTTTACCTTGGATGGTCAGCATGCGCTCATCCAAGCTGATAGTGGCCCGTTCCGACGGTTCCGCCAACCGCAGCGAAGTGAACATCTCTGTATCACTTTCACTCGTTGGTACAGATTCCTGCCCAATTTCGTGCATCCCATTCCGAGGAGCATCGGGGCGCGGTTATCAATCCCCACCGCAGAACGCAAGGAAAGTAGAGGCGAATCGTTCACCGCAATGCTTCCGCCGACAAGACGTTTAATCTTGTTTTTCAAGCTTGGCTGAACCCATGATTCTGGGTTTCGAATCCAGTTGAGCGATCAGCACTTGCGGCGGGTTTGTTTTACGAATGAAAAGCGGGCTTTCCCAGGTCACATTCAGTCTCGAACCATCACTGGAGGTAACTCGGCCCACAACAAATTGCAAGTCAACACTGGCGTGAATCACATCGCCAACCGCCAAAGAGCGCTTTTGGAACGGCGAAACCGACAATTCAACAGACGAATCGACATGTTGTTCAACCGCTAGCGGCACTGAGGTGTTGGTTCGCTTATCTTCAACCGCTGGATGAACGATGATTGTGCCTCCAGTAAGATGGTCTTCCTTTGCATTTCTAAGCGCAAGGCCGACTCGGTCTCCAGCAGACGCGCTGGGAACATCATCGTCCATTACTTGGAGCGATTTTGCGCTTCCTCCTCCGTTAGCAGGTAAGAGAATCAGTTCATCGTGAACGCTGACGGTCCCTGATTGCACATAGCCAATAGCAACCAAACCGATTCCCTTCACGTTGAAGTGTTGATCAACAGGGATGACAAGCGGTGCTTCTGCATTTGCAAGCAAATCAGGAATGCGTTGGTCCATCAGGGTGTACAGGCACTCCCGCAGGTGTGGTCCATCGTTCTTTTCAAAGGTCCAGTGAGCCAAACCAGCCTGTTTAAAGAGCATAGCGACTTGGTCTTGGTCAATCCAAGAACCGTCTGCAGGATTGAGGACAGCGACTCCGTTGGTGATGCCTGAACTGGCGAAAGCGACAAGAACTTCTCCGAGGGTAGCATTGACTTCTGTGACCTCAATGATTCCAACTT
>Ga0206124_10002578_pt1 | contig 13413 bp, 2 predicted proteins | sample Helgoland_Spring_3_FD_148671 | JGI IMG/M metagenome (GOLD analysis project Ga0206124, IMG submission 148671) | Pelagic subsurface seawater microbial communities from Kabeltonne, Helgoland, North Sea - Helgoland_Spring_Bloom_20160321_2 | ecosystem: Environmental > Aquatic > Marine > Epipelagic ... | reverse complement strand
GTCCTTTTTGACCTTTAGCACCTTGTCCTCCTGTTGGTCCTACGTTACCAATTCCACCTTGTGGTCCAGTTGGTCCTGTTGCACCTTTAGCACCTTGTCCTCCTGTTGGTCCTACATTTCCAATTCCACCCTGAGGTCCAGTTGGTCCAGTTACACCTTTTACACCAATTCCACCTTGTGGTCCTGTTCCACCTACGTTACCTTGTGGTCCTATTCCACCTTGAGAACCTGTTGTTCCTTTTTGTCCTTTAGCACCTTGTGGTCCTGTATTACCTATATTTCCTTGTGGTCCTAATGGTCCAGTTGGTCCTGTTGTTCCTTGAATACCTTGAACACCAATTCCACCTTGTGGTCCTTGAGCACCTGTAACACCTTTAGCACCTTGAGGTCCTGTTGGTCCTACGTTACCAATTCCACCTTGTGGTCCTGTTGGTCCAGTTACACCTTTAACTCCAATTGCACCCTGAGGTCCAGTTCCACCTACATTACCCTGTGGTCCTGTTACACCTTTTACTCCAATAGCACCTTGTGGTCCAGTGTTACCTATATTTCCTTGTGGTCCTAATGGTCCTGTTGTTCCTTGTATACCTTGTATACCTTGAATACCTGTTGGTCCTATTCCACCTTGTGGTCCAGTTGGTCCTGTAACACCTTTTTGTCCTTGAGGTCCTGTTGTTCCAGTAGTACCTTGAGCACCTACGTTTCCTATTCCACCTTGAGCTCCTATTTGACCTTTTTGTCCTTTTTGTCCTTTTATACCTGTAACACCTTGTGTTCCTGTAGTACCTTGAGCACCTATTGGTCCTGTTGGTCCTACATTACCTTGTGGTCCAGTTGTACCTTGTATACCTTGTATACCTTGAGCACCTGTTGGTCCTACGTTACCTTGTGGTCCTGTTACACCTTTTTGTCCTTTTTGTCCTTTTGATCCAGTATCTCCTTTATCACCTGTACTAATAAACGAACATATTACTGTAGTATTATTTACTAAAGCACTACCACCTGAGGCTTCATTTGAAATATTTAAATCCCAATATGTTCCTTGGTCTGTTAGATCTGATATTGCAAATAATAAGAAATCACCTGTATCAGATTTTTCTGCTATTCTTACGTGACCTTTAATTGCTGAAGTAACACTATCAATTGTTTCCATAAAGGATTCAATACTACCACCGTCTGAATCTGTCTGGCTAATAGACATTATTGTTGATGATGGTTGAGTAGCGTTATTTAATCTAACATTTCCTATAGCTGGGCCTAATGTTGTACTTGTTTGGAAATTATATTCAAACGAAGCACCACCAAAGTTACCTTCTGTACCTTGTACACCTTGTACACCTTGTATACCTTGAACTCCTACTTCACCTTTTTGTCCTTTAGTACCTGTTATACCTTGAACACCTATTTCACCTTTTTGTCCTTTTTGTCCTTTTTGTCCTTTAGTACCTGTTATACCTTGTATACCTTGTGCTCCTGTAGGTCCTGTTACACCTTTTTGTCCTTGAGGTCCTGTTATACCTTGTATACCTTGTGCTCCTGTAGGTCCTGTAACACCTTTTTCTCCTTGAGGTCCAGTTGTTCCAGTAGTACCTTGTATACCTTGAGAACCTTGATTTCCTTGAGATCCTGTTGTACCCTGAATACCTTGTATTCCTTGTACTCCTATTTCTCCTTTTTGTCCTTTTTGGCCAGTTATACCTTGAATACCTTGAGCACCAGTTATACCTTGTGTACCTGTTGTACCCTGTGTACCAGTTGTACCTTGTGTACCCTGTGTACCAGTTGTACCTTGAGGTCCAGTTGTTCCTTGAATACCTTGAACACCTTGAACACCAGTTATACCTTGTATTCCTTGAATACCTGTTTGTCCTTTTTGTCCTTTTTGACCTTTTTGACCAGTAATTCCTTGTGTTCCTTGAGTACCTTGAGTACCTGTTGTACCCTGTGATCCAGTTGCACCTTGAACTCCTGTTATACCTTGTATACCCTGTACTCCAATTTCACCTTTCTGTCCTTTTTCACCAGTTATACCTTGTGTTCCTTGTGTACCTGTAGTACCTTGAGTTCCTGTTTCACCTTGAGCACCAGTAATACCTTGTATTCCTTGAGTACCTTGTGTTCCTTGTATTCCTTGAATACCTTGGGCACCTGTAACACCTGTTTGTCCTTTTTGACCTTTTTGTCCTTTTTCTCCTGTTATACCTTGAATACCTTGCGCACCAGTTGTTCCTTGAGTACCTTGTGTTCCTTGAGTACCTTGATCACCAATTTCACCTTTTTGTCCTTTAGCACCAGTAATACCTTGTATACCTTGTACACCAGTTATACCCTGTATACCTTGTGTACCTGTTGTTCCTTGAGCACCAATTTCTCCTTTTTGTCCTTTAATACCAGTTATACCTTGAATACCCTGTGTTCCTTGTGTTCCAGTAGTACCTTGAGTACCAGTAGTACCTTGAGTTCCTGTTTCACCTTGAGCACCAATTGTACCTTGTATACCCTGTATTCCTTGAATTCCTTGAATTCCTTGAACTCCAACTTCACCTTTTTGTCCTTTTTCTCCTGTTATACCCTGTGTACCTTGTAAACCTGTAGTACCTTGTATTCCTTGTGTTCCTTGTGTTCCTTGAGTACCTACTGAACCTTCAGCACCTTGAGTACCTATTGGTCCTGTTATACCTTGTATACCTTGTACACCTTGTATTCCTTGAGTACCTTGTGCACCTTGGAAACCTGTAAATCCTACTGTACCCTGAATACCTTGTGTACCCTGAGCTCCTATTTCACCTTTTTGTCCTTTAATTCCTGTTACACCTTGTATACCTTGTGTACCTTGAGTACCCTGAGTACCTTTATCTCCAGTTACTAGGAATGAACATAAAATATCTTCATTACTTGAAAATGGTGATGCAGCTGATGATGCTTGATCATCTATTACTAATGTCCACCATCCTGTATTATCTGTTAATTCTGTTATTTGGAATAAAATGTATTGGCTAGCATCTAATCTATTAGACACTCTAACGTGTCCTTTAACTGCAGAAGTTGCAGCATCAATAGATTCTAAGAAGGAATCAATACTATTTCCGTCATCATCAAGACTGTCAATATACATTGCAGTTGATGTGTTTTGTGTAGCAGCATTTAATCTTGTTCTTCCTGTTCCTGGATCTGATGCTCCTGTACCAATATCAAAAGTATAATCAAATGATGCACCACCAAAGTTACCTTCTGTACCTTGTACACCTTGTATACCTTGAGTACCTTGTGGTCCTACAGTACCTTGTATACCTTGAATACCTTGAACTCCGATTTCTCCTTTTTGTCCTTTAATACCAGTTATACCTTGTACACCTGTAATACCAATTATTCCTTGGATACCTTGTGTACCTGTAGTACCCTGTGTTCCCTGAGCTCCTATTTCACCTTTTTGTCCTTTAATACCTAATATACCTTGAACACCTTGTATACCCTGAGTACCTTGAGTACCAGTTGTTCCTTGTGTTGCAGTACCTGTTGTACCTTGAACTCCAATTTCTCCTTTTTGCCCTTTTTGACCTTTTTCTCCTGTTATACCTTGGATACCTTGAATACCTTGAGTACCTGTTGTTCCTGTTTGACCTTTTTGTCCTTTAATTCCTGTTACACCTTGTATACCTTGTGTACCTTGAATACCTTGAGCACCAGTTTCACCTTGTGTACCTGTAGTACCTTGTGTTCCAGTTGTTCCTTGTGTCCCTGTTGTTCCAGTTGTTCCTTGGATACCTTGAATACCTTGAGCACCTACTTCACCTTTTTCTCCTTTTGTTCCTGTTATACCTTGTATACCTTGAGCACCATCGCTACCATTTGTACCTGATATACCTTGGATACCTTGTGCTCCTATTTCACCTTTTTGTCCTTTTTCTCCTGATTCTAAAGTATCAATATTAACTTGTCCACCCATGTTAGCATGATTAACACAGAAATAATATAATGGGTTAGGTGCGTTTTGAGGTACTTTAAATGTTGAAATTAAAGTTGAACCTGCTGCCCCTCCATTATCAGACCATCCATTTGTATATTGAGTAGGTCCTCCACTTGCAGTTGATAATTGTAATGGATGTGTTGAATTTGAACTATCGGTTTGATTGAATGTATATGTAAATCCTTTTAATAATGTTAAAGTAGCTTGTAATACACCATCAATATAATATCTATTTCCTGATCCTGGATTAGAAACAGTAATGGTAAAGTTTTGTGTTATTGGAGTTTCAGCTTCTGTACCTTGAATACCTTGTATTCCTTGGGCACCTACTTCACCTTTAGTTCCAGTTATACCTTGAGCACCTACTTCGCCTTTTTGTCCTTTTGTTCCAGTAATACCTTGTATACCTTGAACTCCTATTTCTCCTTTTTGTCCTTTTTCTCCTGTTATACCTTGGATACCTTGTGTACCTGTTATACCCTGAATACCTTGAGCTCCAGTTGTACCAGTTGTTCCTTGTGTCTGGGTTGTTCCAGTTTCACCTTTAGATCCTGTTATACCTTGAGTTCCAGTTTCACCTTGAGTTCCAGTTTCACCTTGTGTACCTGTTGTTCCTTGAGTACCAGTTACACCCTGTATACCTTGTATACCTTGTATACCTTGAGCACCAGTATTACCTGTTGTTCCAGTTGTTCCTTGAATACCTTGAGCACCATCTGTTCCTTGTGTTCCATCAGTACCTTGAACTCCTATTTCTCCTTTTTGCCCTTTAGTTCCTGTTATACCCTGTATACCTTGAGTACCGGTTATACCTTGAATACCTTGAGTACCATTTGTTCCTTGAGTACCTGTTGTACCTTGTGTTCCTTGATTACCAGTTGTTCCATCAGTACCTTGAACTCCAATTTCTCCTTTTTGTCCTTTTTGACCAGTAATACCTTGCACACCTTGTATACCTTGTATTCCTTGATTTCCTACTTCACCTTTTGGTCCTACAGTACCAGTTATACCTTGTATACCTTGTGTACCTGTAATACCTTGGGCACCTGTTATACCCTGAGTACCTTGTGTACCTGTATCTCCTTTATCACCTACTGATACAAATGAAACTATTATACCTTCAGCATTTGAAAATGGTGATGCTGCTGAACTTGCTTCATTTGTTATATTTAATGTCCACCATGTTCCATTATCTGTTAAATCACTAATTGCAAATGTTAAGAATTGTGAAGAATCTGTTCTATTTGAGATTCTCATGTGTCCTTTTACTGCTGAAGTAACTGAATCTAATGTTTGTAGAGTTGATTCAATACTTCCTCCTCCAGCTTCTGCTTGAGAAATATATGCTAATGTTGAATTATTTTGTGTTGCTTGATTTAATGCAATTTCTCCACTACCTGGGTCTTGTGCTACATTACTAGTATCAAAAGCATAATTAAATGAATTACCTCCAAAGTTACCATCTGTACCTTGAACACCTTGTACACCTTGTGCACCTATTTCTCCTTTTTGTCCTTTTGTTCCAGTAATACCTTGGATACCTTGGGCACCTGTAATACCTTGAGCTCCAGTTGCTCCTTGAGTACCAGTTGTACCTTGTGTTCCTATACCACCTTGGTCTCCAGTAACACCTTTTTCACCTTTTATACCAGTTATACCTTGAGCACCTGTATCTCCATCTGTTCCTTGTGTTCCTGTAATACCCTGTGTTCCAGTTGTTCCTTGGGTACCTATAGTACCATCAGTACCTTGAATACCTTGAATACCTTGAACACCTACTTCACCTTTTTGTCCTTTTACACCACCTACAGATGAACCACTAATACCTTGGATACCTTGTGTACCTTGAGCACCTGTTGTTCCTGTTTCACCTTGTGTTCCTGTTATACCTTGAGTACCTATACCAGTTATACCTTGAATACCCTGTGTTCCTTGAGTACCAGTTGTACCCTGAGTTCCAGTTATACCTTGTGTACCTGTTGTACCTATTGTTCCTTGTGTTCCCTGAGTACCTTGTGTTCCAAGTGTACCTTGAATACCTTGAGTACCTTGTGTTCCAATTCCACCTTGATTACCAGTTATACCTTGTGTTCCTTGTATACCAGTAATACCTTGCGTACCAGTTGCTCCTTGAGTACCTGTATCTCCAGTTATACCTTGAACACCTTGTACACCTTGTACTCCTATTTCTCCTTTTTGTCCTTTAGTACCTGTTATACCTTGGGTTCCAGTTTCACCTTGTGCACCATCTGTTCCTTGTGTTCCATTGGTACCTTGTATACCTTGAATACCTTGAACACCAGTAATACCTTGTATACCTTGTGTTCCATCTGTACCTTGAGTACCAGTTGTTCCTTGTGTTCCAGTATCACCCTGTGTTCCAGTTATACCTTGAATACCTTGGGCTCCTATTTCACCTTTTTCACCTTTTTGTCCTGTAGTTCCTACTTCACCTTTCTGTCCTTTTTCACCAGTTATACCTTGTGTTCCAATTGTACCTTGAATACCCTGTGTTCCCTGTGTTCCAGTTTCACCTTGAGTACCTGTTATACCCTGAGTACCTGTTATACCCTGAGTACCTTGAGTACCAGTTGTTCCCTGTGTTCCAGTTTCACCTTGAGTACCAATTGTTCCTTGAGTACCTTGTGTACCTGTAATTCCTTGTGCTCCTACTTCTCCTTTAGTACCTGTTATACCTTGTATACCTTGTGGTCCTACTGTACCCTGGGTACCTTGAGTACCTGTTATACCTTGTGTTCCTGTTGCACCTTGTGGTCCAAAAATACCTTGGATACCTTGTGATCCTTGAGTTCCGGTTGCACCTTGAGTTCCAGTTTCACCTTGAGCACCTAATTGGCCTTTTTGTCCTTTTTCCCCTATTTCTCCTTTTTGACCTTTTGATCCACCACCGGCTATAAATGATAAATTACCAGAACCATCGGTTCCGATTACTTGTCCATTTGTTCCATCTGATGTGGGGTAAGTTAAATCAGCAATTAAAGCTGAACTTGCTGTAACTGAAGTAGTTACATTTAATGTATTCAACGCAGCGTTAGATCCGCTGGTTATTAATTTTTTCCAATTTGGCATAATCTCGTTTTATTATGGTTGGTTAATCACAATGATCCCACTTCCGTAAGGCCTATAATAAGCTATTTGATTATAAATATATAGAATGGATTAACTATTAAATTCCTTTCTGTAATTTTTCAATTTGAGATTGTTGTACCTTTATAGCTTCAACTAATAATGGAACTATTTTTTCATAATTAACAGCTTTATATCCATTTTCACGAGTTGTAACTGCTAAAGGAAGTACTTCTTCAATTTCTTGTGCTATAATTCCTATATCATTACCTGAATGACCATGGATTGTTTTTTTCTCTAATTCTGTTAAAGGTTTCCATGAAAATTCTACTCCACTAATTTGTTTTAATTTTTCAAGTGCATTATCAATAGGAATAATATTTTCTTTTAATCTTTGATCTGATGTTGAGTATGCTACTATATCATTTGTTGCATCAATTCTACCTGCCGTACTATTTAAAGATGTTGTTCCACCTACAGTTAAATGTCCTGATTCAACTATTACTTTTGTAGAATCTAATCTTAATATTGAATTACCATTTGGACATTCTATACTAAAATCTCCTGATCCTTGTTGGACTAATTGACCAGTACCATTTGTACCTGCATTTCTAAAGAATCTTAATCCTGGAGATGTACCATTGTCAGTAATTAAATCTAAATATGCTGAATTTGTAGCATTACCTGAATTTTTACCTAATGTTATTTGGTTTTGAGATTGGTTAGCATTTATAAACAGCTGACCACTTGAAAATGTCATTGTAGACTCTGCGTCAGCAGTAGTTGAATTAGTAGCTGTTAATACCCTCCCATCAACTGCATTTGTAATGTTAATACTTGCTCCTGTTGTTCCTTGAGTACCTGTACCTCCAGTTATACCTTGTATTCCTTGCGTACCTTGTGTTCCTTGAGTTCCTTGTGAACCAGTAATACCTTGTATTCCTTGAATACCTCGTGTTCCTTGAATACCTTGTGTTCCTTGAGTTCCTTGAGAACCGGTTATACCTTGGGTACCTTGAGTTCCTTGAGAACCAGTAATACCTTGAGTTCCTTGAGTACCTTGAGCACCTTTTGATCCAGGATTATCTCCTTTTATACCTTGAATACCTTGAGTACCTTGGGTACCTTGAGTTCCTTGTGATCCGGGATTGTCACCTTTTATACCTTGTATTCCTTGAATACCTTGTGTTCCTTGAGTACCTTGTGTTCCTTGCACACCTTGTGCTCCGGTTATACCTTGAGGTCCTGTTACACCCTGAATACCTTGAACTCCAGTTATACCTTGTATTCCTTGTAAACCTTGGCCTCCTTGACCTCCTTGATCACCAGTTATACCTTGAATACCTTGTGTACCAGTAATACCTTGAGTACCTTGAGTACCTTGGCCTCCTTGATCACCAGTTATACCTTGTATTCCTTGTGTACCAGTAATACCCTGTGCTCCTGTAATACCTTGTGGTCCTGTTATACCTTGAGGTCCTGTAGAACCTGTTATACCTTGAATACCTTGTGTACCAGTTATACCTTGTGTTCCTGTTATACCTTGAGCACCTTGGGCACCTGTATCTCCTTTATCACCTGTAGTTACAAAAGAAACAAGTATATCTTCATTGGTTGTAAATGGATTATCTGCTGAGTAAGCTTCATTACTTATAGTAAATCTATAATAAGTACCTTCATCTCCTCCTCCTGATATTGCAAATAATAAAAATTGTGATGCGTCTGTTTCATTAGATATTCTAACATGACCTTTAATTGCTGATGTAGCAGATAAAATAGTTGCAAAGAAGGATGAAGCATCTTTACCTGCATCATCTGTATCACTAATATCTAATCTTGTAGCTTGACGTTGATTATTTATAGCTGAAAAATATAATTCAGCATTTCCACTTCCTGGGTCTGATGTTACTACACCTGCATTTCCACTATATACATAATCAAATGAAGCACCTCCAAAATTACCAGTTGTACCTTGTACACCTTGTATACCTTGAATACCTTGAGTACCAGTTATACCTTGTGTTCCTTGTGCTCCTGATCCAGTAATTCCTTGAATACCTTGGGCACCTTGTGGTCCTACAACTCCTTCACCAATTGTACCTTGTGTACCTTGTGTACCTTGAGTAGCTGTTCCAGTTATACCTTGAATACCTTGTGTACCTGTAATACCTTGGGCACCTGTTATACCTTGAGTACCTTGTAAACCTGTTCCAGTTATACCTTGTATTCCTTGTACACCTTGTGTACCAGTAATACCTTGGGTACCTTGAGTACCTTGAGCACCTGTATCTCCAGTTATACCCTGAATACCTTGAGTACCTTGTGTACCTGTAATTCCTTGTGTTCCTTGTGCTCCTACTTCACCTTTCTGTCCTTTTTGACCAGTTATACCTTGGGCTCCAACTTCACCTTTTTCTCCTTTATTACCAGTTATACCCTGAATACCTTGGTCACCAGTTATACCTTGTACACCCTGTGTGCCAGTAATACCTTGAATACCTTGTAAACCTGTTCCAGTTATACCTTGGGTACCTTGGATACCTTGAGTACCTTGAATACCTTGGGTACCTTGAGTACCTTGTGTTCCAATTCCACCTTGTGAACCTTCTAATGCTACATTAAAACTAAAACCAGTACCATTAACACCAGTTCCAATTGAACTTTGTTGATTAACAGCATAAGTATAATATGTTGTATTATTTGTAGCAGTACTAATTATTAAATCCTTACGTATAGTAGAGCCATCATTAAGACTCCACATAGCACCTTGACCTACATTACCAAGTAAACTAGATATGTTATTACCATTAGCATCTGTAGTACTTATTCTAATTTCTGTTGTTGTGGTACCCCATGCGGCTTGTAAACCAAATTCACCTGAACCTGGATTTCCTGAGGTTGATGTAGAATCATATGTACTTACAAATAAACCACCTTCTGCACCTTTAGCACCTGTTGTTCCAGTTATACCTTGTATACCTTGTGTACCTTGTATTCCTTGAATACCTTGTGGTCCTGTAGTTCCTTGAGGTCCTAATCCTCCAGTTACACCTTGAATACCTTGTAATCCTACTTCTCCTTTTTGTCCTTTAATACCAATTATACCTTGAGCACCTTGATCACCAGTTATACCTTGTATACCTTGTGTACCTGTTGTTCCTTGTATACCCTGTGTACCTTGTGTTCCTTGTAAACCTGTTCCAGTTATACCTTGTATTCCTTGTGTTCCTGTAATACCTTGAACACCTTGTATTCCTATTTCACCCTGTATACCTTGAGTACCTTGTGTACCAGTAATACCCTGAGAGCCAGTTCCACCACTTGTACCTTGTGTACCTTGTATACCTTGGGGACCTGTAATTCCTTGAATACCTTGTGTACCTGTAATACCCTGTGTACCAGTTTCACCTTGAGTACCAACTTCACCTTTTTGTCCTTTTTCTCCTGTTATACCCTGAGCACCAGTTATACCTTGTGTACCTGTAGTACCTTGTGTTCCTTGAGTACCTGTAGGTCCAGCACCTCCTGTATCACCTGTTGTACCTTGTGTACCTGTAGTACCTTGTGGTCCAGTTATACCTTGTGGTCCTGTTACACCTTGAATACCTTGGGTACCTTGTGCACCAGTAATACCTTGAGCACCAATAGTAGCATCATAATATAAAACCCCTGTATCTGTATCTGCTACTACTGCTTTTAATAAACCAGAAGCAGATGGTACTGTTTTAATATTTTTTATTGTAACATTATCTGCTGCTGTTGCTAAATGAAAAGTTGTAGAACCTGATACTGCTAAAGAACCAGATATTCCTATTTCATATCCAACTGTAGAAGAAGGGTTAAGTGCATCAAAAGATTGTGAAACCTGTAATGCTTCAATAGTTTGCCCAGTTACTACACCAGTTTTTGTTATTTGCTTTAATGATGCCATGTTATTACCTATTAACTATAAATATAAATTTCTCCAGCTGTATCAACATACATATTTCCTGCTTTTTGGAACTTTGCTGATCCTGATAGTGAATTATTATCTGCTATTGCTGTTACATATTGTGTTGGAACAAATGAAGCTCCAGCACCCGGATTAAATGAGCTTGTAAAACCCCATCTTAATTGAACTGCATCCCAAGCTAATAATTCTGTATCTGCGGGACCTGTTTGTTGTACTGCTATACCTCCATCTCCTACTGCAGTTGAACCAGACGCTAATCTAATAAATCTATCTGCAACATCCAAATTATCTTGATGTTGGAATGAAGCTGTTCCTTGTACTGTTAAATTTCTTGTTACAACTAAATCTCTTCCTACTGAAGCATCATTTCCAACTGTTAAATTTTGTGATACTAATAAATTATTACCTACAGATGCTGTTGGAATTGTTAAAAAGTTATTAAACGATACTGCACCTGCTGTGACTGAAAAATCATTTGAATCAAATGATGCAATACCTTTATTTGTTGCAGTAGCATCTTCACCAGATATTGTTACAGTATTGTTTGATCCTGAAGTGTCAATACCTTCTCCGGCTAATATATTTAATGCTTGTGTTTTTAAATTTACACTTCCTGATCCTAAAGAAGCAGTATACATTAATGTTGATGCTATTCCAGTTAATCCTGAACCATCTCCTTCAAATGAACCACTAAATGATCCACTAAAATCTCCTGATGCTGTTGTAGCTGTTAATCGTAATTTATTTATTACTGCAGTTGTTGTACCTAATCCTATAACAGTAGTACCTACTGTAAAACTAGATGTTGCTAATGAAGCAGTTGGTAAACCACCATCTTTAACTTTTAATGATCCACCTGAAATTTCTATAGTGTTACCGTCTACTTGAACCCCTATTGCTGTTCCTCCACCACCAAATACTGCTTGTGCTGCATCTGTTACTGAAGAAGATAATTGTACAGGGGTAATACCATCATTTTTTATCTGCAATCCACTTGCCGACGATGTTAATGTAGTTCCATTGAGATTAACGGATACAGTTGATGCTGCACTACCATCGTATGAAAACGCAGTTATACTGTTATTTCCGTTAGTTATAGCGTTTCCTACTTTTGTAGCAAATGATGAAGTACCTACGAAATTAGGTGCTGTTACAGTTCCAGCAGCAGTAATAGCGTTTACTCCTGCTATATTAGATGCTGTAGCTCCTAATGCAATAGAATCAGTACCCAACATTAATGAATCAAATGGTATTTTTGATGCTGTTACTCTTGTTAGTTTTGAACCATCTCCTTCAAATGAACCACTAAATGATCCAGACCCACCTGTTGCTACTCCACTACCTGTACTAAATGATTCAAATACTGAATCTGCTGCTATACCATAAGGTGATAAAGCATAACCTGGGGATATAGCTATATCTGCTGAGCTATAAATTGGGGAAATTGATTGACTAAATGATTGTTCTGCTATTGCAAAAGTAGTGTTTGTAGAAACCATTGTAGTTGATGCTGGGAAAGCATTTATTCCATTTACACTAGCACTTATATAAAATGAAGCATTTACATTATTTGTTCTACTTCCAAATTTTGTTATTTTTAATTGAGCAAAATCACCTGTTATAGGGGTAGCACTATCACTTGTATTTGCTATAGGTAAAACTAAAGCATAAGTATTACTTGATGCCTTAAATATTGTATCATCACTACCTGTAACATCAGTATATCTAAATGCTGAATTATTAGGTATAGATAATGATCCTGAAGAAATATAATATTGTCCTACTGGAGGTGAAATTCTACCCGCAGTTAAAGTTCCTGCTGCTGCAGAATTACTACTTACTGTTACGGTTGTTCCTACTATATTTGTAATTGTTGTTCCTGAAGGAAAGGCTGTACCTTGAACTAATTGTTGTCCAATTAAAGCTTCTGAAAAATTTACTGGTTGACCACCATCTACAACATTAGTTATTGTAGGAGATCCTATTACATAATCACCTGTTATACGAATAAAGGAATTACTGCCATTTGCATATACTGCACCAGCTATTACTTTACCATAATTTAGTCTATTCGACGCCATTTATTTATATTTTTTTATATTACCATAACGATTCCTAACCCCAATTAGAAATTTATTTTTAATATAATAGGTGAAAATTGATCAACTGATCCAACTTTTAAAACATTAAAGTTACTTCCTAACGCATATTGTTGTGAAGGAATAAAAGATGTTGAATTTCCTGTACCTGTTACTCCTAACCCACTCATTATAACTGGGTTAATATTTGATTTACTACCAAATGTACCTGCTCCTTGTTGTGTTCCTGCAGGTAATGTTATTAACATAGGTGTTGATTGCATATTATTAGCAAATAATCTTGCTGATAATAATTGTGAACTACTACT
>Ga0206124_10002567_pt1 | contig 13442 bp, 14 predicted proteins | sample Helgoland_Spring_3_FD_148671 | JGI IMG/M metagenome (GOLD analysis project Ga0206124, IMG submission 148671) | Pelagic subsurface seawater microbial communities from Kabeltonne, Helgoland, North Sea - Helgoland_Spring_Bloom_20160321_2 | ecosystem: Environmental > Aquatic > Marine > Epipelagic ... | reverse complement strand
ATATTTTTAAGGGTTTTGAAGCTGTTCGTGCACAGCAAAATTCCTTTACTCGAGCTCGAAGAGAACGCAAAGTCTTAGAAGTACAGGCTGGGATGAAGTATTTGAAATTTGAAAGTATAGGAGCGCAAGTTTCTCTGGCGCCAAAGGAAATGGCATTGTATAAATTCTATCTAAAACACCCTGAGGGTGTGAAGTACAGCCACATTTGCGAGCACCGCGCAGAGCTCTTTTCGCTGTACGAGGAGCATTATCAGCAGGTGCACAGTGATGATGCTGTTATTGACCAGGAGAAACGTAAAGAGGCTATAAATGCGGTCTTAGAGCGCTGGTGTATGCAAGACGATGATTTGACTCAAACAGTGAGTAAGATTAACAGAAAGATTAAGCAAGCCGTTACGGATACGCTTGCGAAACCGCATCAGATCACTGGGCCTAGAGGCGGTGTACGAAAAATCACAGCGCTGTCATGATAGTTTATTTTACCTACTTCGTATCTGCAGCAGTCATCCTTACTAAGTGGTTTGACTGCAAGACGACGCAAAGCAAGATAAAAGGCATAGTCATGGAGATGAATCCGATAGCTCGCATACTTATGCATAGGTTCGGTATCAAAGGCACGATCTGGGGCATCTTCGCTCTCACGATTATTATTACAGCTTTCAGCCAGTTATGGATCCAATACTCAACTTCCTACATCCTCTGGGACTACGGTTACATTCTAATGGGAACGTTCACAGCAATAGTCCAAAGCGCCACCGCTTTAAACAACCACCAGGGCAAGGCGAATATGATTACAAAACAACTGTTCAGATTACTGCCAAAGTGATACGACAAGGTTGTCAAAATCAGGAAAAGGAGGGTGATCGGAGAATCTTTGTACAAGCAATAGGGAAAAACCTTATTACTTAACTAAAATAAAATGACATGGTACAAAGCAAAACAAATGCACTCTTAAGCGCATACGGCGCAATCAAAACAGCTGCGGCAAAAGCGGCAGGTAAGCTAAACGGAAACAAGCGCGAATTAACAATGCGCTTTTATAAAGAAGCAGGTATGTGGTATGCTGATGTAAATGGATGGCCGGGTCCAAAGGCGATGCTACTAATGGTTGATGGAGCAGATACTTTTCTAGACTTCCTATCAAACAATGGTGATGAGGTCACTCTAGATCTGAGCCTGGACCCAAAACAGGGATACGATGTACTTAATTACAGATACCCACATCAAGGAAACGATGGCGCTTACTACTCGACTCAAATGGGTGATAACGAACACATACTCTGGCTCTGCGGAGTCACTGAATTCGTATTCGGCCATATGCCGGAGGAAGTTTGGTATTTTTAATTACAGAGTATATAGAGTTGAATTCGAGCGTGTGTCTTCGCCACTCAAAGCTTTTGTTATATTTATCGCGATTGCTTCAATGACGGGTATGGAAACTGAATTACCTGCTTGTTTGTAGACCTGTGCGTCTGAAACGCCATCTCGTTTAAAAGATTTAGGGAATCCTTGAAGTGTAAGACACTCTGCTGGAGTTAATTTTCGTATTCCATCAGAAACCCTTATTAGCGGTACGTTATGGCCTCCAGTTCCCATATTTGCAGTTAGAGTTGGGCAAACATTTGATTTATTTTCTCTAACATATTGTCTTCTCCATTGATAGACAGTTTCGGAATTTTTAATGGATGCTTCGAGTTCCGAATACATGTATTTGTCTTCGCGATAATAGTATTTTTCATCTACGGGACTATCATTAACGAAATCGGAAATCTTAGATGTTAGAAGCGATGGACTCGGAAAGTCAAAGAACTCACTTGCATCTTGATATTTGTTTAAGTCAAATGCAACAATGAAGATTCGTTCTCTATTATGTGGTATGTTGCCATAGTCTTTTGTGTTGAGCACTTTTGCATGGAAACTATAGTCTCTATTCCGCAGTTCCTTTTCAATCATTTTAAAGGTATTCCCCTTATCATGGCCCACCAGATTCTTAACATTTTCAAAAAATGAAACTGCAGGTCTCATGTGATCAATAAAGTCTAACATTCGAAAGAAATGATTACCTCTCGCGTCGTTAAATCCTTTCCTGTAACCGGCCACAGAAAATGGTTGACACGGAAAGCCTCCTGCAATTATGTCCACTTTTTCTAGCTCTTCAATATTTAAGGCAAAAACATCCTCTTCAATAAGAGGATGATCAAAGTTTTGTCGATAGGTACTACATGCCCATTTATCAATTTCATTTGCCCATCCTATTTGCATTCCGGCATTTTTAAAGCCTTGACAAATACCACCTATACCAGCATATAAACTTCCTACCTTCATAATATCGAGTGAATTTTAAAGCGTAAATATCGTGACTGTGTTTAACAAAAGACAGGAAGAAGTGAAATAGATCCCAACATGATATAAGACCTAATGAAAGCTCAAATGAATCGTGCGTAATTTAGGATAAGGCAGACGCTTTAGTAATTTTTGTATTCTATTGAATATTTCCCGATCAATTAGGGTTGGCAGGCTTTGAAGATCTTATCTTTGCTAGCAAATTGGTTTGAATGAGTGAATTTTTCAAGTACACTGGTGAGGCAATTCTTAAGTCTCCAAATATCCTGATCAGAAGGAGAGACATTATTGCAATTCAAGACATTTGTGTTTCTTCTTTAGGTTACCGAAACATAAACGCAGTTAGAGATAGGTTTGATGGTCAAAGATTTATGGATAATCAAATAAGAAAAATCGGATCACTTTATGCCCTGTGTGACTACTTTGATCTTACCAAACCGGTATTAAGCGAAGTTCTGTTGGCGAATATCAATCCGTTGATTGAAATAGGTGAGAAGAAGTATCAAATTTTGACTTCTGATTTCGGTACTTTACCAAGTGCGAACAACTTAAATTCAAATCACGACGTCATTGTTACATGCCGGCGGGATGATGTATATTTCTTGATAATTGGTGTTTTGGCTAAATCTAAGATAAATGACGCAACTTGTTTCAAAACTAACGCCGTTGGAAAGACATTCATAGGTTTTAAAAGTCTTGAGGCAATTCCTTCAAAATATAATAGCATTTAGAAGTGATTTAGCCATTTGAGTAATTATCTGGACCAGTTGTTTCAAACTGTTTAATTCCTGACACTAGCATCAGTCCTTGTCCCAAACACAGGATAGTAAATATCGCCCCATGCTTCATCAGGATGGTCTATCATGATTTCTATTATCAGAGGAAGAAGTCTTCCCATTAGATTAGCGGAATCTCGTACTTGATCCCTGTTAACACTGCTTTGATAGGTGGCGCCTCCATGGATTAGTTGATTTCTCATTTGATAGAGTCTTCTCATAACTAGCTGAATGAGTTCAACAGATCTATCCGGGTTTTGAAGTAAACGGACTGCTCGGAGATTGTCTCTTTCGAATTCTTCCTTCCAGCTTGAAACCTGACCTCTTTGATAGAGCCAGTAGCGCTGGTAGATGAATTGATTGTTTAGTAAGACTCGTATCATCCCAGAAAACTCGGTCCAAAAGAGCTCGTAGATGGTTCCTTGCTTATCGACTTCAATGATCTTCTCAAAGAATTCAGTGAGTTTACTGCTCTCTGCAAAACGGTCCACATCACCTGAGATGGCATAGCATGAGTTTAATGATATCCAATAAGAAATGATTTGAAAGTCTTGATTGTCATGATTCTCCTCAGCAGCCCTCAGCCATGAGATGGCTCGGTGTAAACGGATGTAGAAGCCTTCGTCACTACAGCGGTCGAGTGCTTTTAGTTTGCTTTTGAGTCTTGATGATGATTTGGTCTCCGCGGTCATTCAATGAAGTTACGGTTTTCTGCTGCTTTAACATTTAAGGGGTATGTCTTCATTGAAACTTTCTTCAAATGAAGAATTTTTATATGCATTCCGTTTGCAGACTTATTGTGAATAATTGTAACTTATCCGCAATAACTCATGCCGACAACCAAAAAACCACTTAAGCGCTACAGCATACTTGATCGCTGCTTTTCAAACACCGGACGTAATTACACGTTTGAAGGTTTGAAAGAGGCCGTGAATGAGTGGATGTTAGATAAAGATCCTCAGTCGAAAGGTATTAGTACCAGGCAGCTACGTGATGATATTTCTTTCATGCGCAGTTCAGACGGATGGGAGGCGCCTATTGTTACTGTCCCAGGTGTTGGTAAGCAACGGTATTACCGTTACGAAGACCCTAAATTTTCCATTGCTAAACGACCGGTTAACGAAACTCAGGTGGAGGAGTTGAAGATGCTCCTTGATGCCCTAGATGCATTTGAAGGGCTTCCTCAATTTGAAGGAGTGGAAGATCTCATAGTTAAGCTCCAGAGCGATTTGGATATGGCCAGCAATTCCCAACAAAAGAAAATCATTGACTGGGGAGGGAATCCATACTACAAAGGCAAAGAATACCTGGGGCCGTTGTACCGAGCAGTAAGTGAACGTAAGCAGATTAAAATGACTTACTCGCCTTTTGGTAAGGAGCCTAGAACCTTTGTGACTAACCCGGTATACCTAAAGCAATACAACAACAGGTGGTTTGTGGTGGCACTATTAGAAAAAGACGGCTTTGTCTTCGTGAATGCATTTGACCGCATAGACTACCTTGTCGTTTTAGATACAGATATACCTAAAGACATCACCTTTGATGCAGAAGAGTACTTCGATCCAATTGTGGGCGTCAGCCGCCCAATGGACGGAGAGATAGAAGAAATAGAAATTCAATTAACCCCCGATTCCTACCCGTACGTCAAAACTAAACCCATTCATCACAGTCAAAAAAACTACGATGAAGAGTGTAAGGTGGTTATAAGAGTAATTAGGAATAGGGAGTTGGAAATCAACCTAAAAACTATTGAGTGAGATGACTTATTATTATGTAAAACTAAGTTGCCCAAAGCAAAGTGATGCTAATCACTTTAGAAGCTTAATCGATGCTTTTTCGGAAAATCGATCTATATCCTTCGGTTTTCGAAACATTCCAAATAAACTAGACCCTGAAAAAATCGATAGTGCAAGCATAAACGATATGGTATTTGTACACATTGGAGGAGATGTATCTAACAAACGCAAATATTTTAACTCGGCTGAATTAGGAGAATACCAGAATGGATGGGCTTTCTGGGGGATCATTAATAACATAGATCATACTGGGATGACTTTTTCTGCGGATCTTCATCCTTTCAAAAAAGTTGTTTCTAAAAAGGATTTATACTTTTTTCCTCAATTCATGGATAACCTTGGTGTTCGAACTAAAGGGGAGCCTAATCAAGCGGGCTTATATATGTTGAACGATGATACAGCATTAAGTTTTTTGGGTTATTTACGCTTTAAAGAGATTGTTGATGAGAACGAGTTTAACAATATAGATTATAACGAATACATAGATCCCGAAAGTACAGCACGAAATTTTGCGGTTAATGAGGCGATGGAAGCTCCAGAGCATTATTTAGTAAATGAAGTAAGAAAGGAGAGTAATGATAGCACTGATGAAATATTTGAACGCTTTTCAAATTGGTTTAAGTTAGAATCGAATTACCGAGAATCTTATGGTGGTTTAGTTGAGCCAGAGATATTAACGTCATGGAATAAAATGTTCTTCAATAATTCCTTGTTGAGTAAAGCAAACGATTCAAAAATGGCTCTTATCGAAGATGTTAAGAGATTGGTTTATGATGATGGGAATAAAAAATGGAAGGCGTTTAATGAATCATGTTCGAAAGGTGCTCCTAAGGCTGTTTTAGGAGAAAAGAATTTTTTAAAATTTCTATTAGAAGAATTTAGTGAAGACAATGTTGACCTTGAGCTGTTCGAATTAGATAACTTTAAGTCTTACTTGGCAAGTAAAAACTTGTTTTTTTCAGATGATATGATTCTAAGATACGTTGGGTCACTTCTTGCGAAGCCATTTGTTATTCTAACTGGTCTAACAGGTTCTGGCAAAACGAAATTGGCTGAGCAATTCGCGAAATATATGAGTTTTTCTAGTGCTCAATATTTATTCATTGCTGTGGGTGCGGACTGGACTAATAAAGATTCGTTATTGGGTTATGCGAATTCAATTACCCGAACTTATATTGCGCCAGACTCAGATTTGCCGAGCTTTTTAAAACTTGTCCTTTCAAACCCTAGGAAACCTTATTTTTTGATTCTAGATGAGATGAATCTTAGTTTGGTTGAAAGGTATTTTGCTGATTTTTTAAGCGCAATGGAGTCCGAAAGTAAAGAAATTCACTTGCACAGTTTTTCTGATCTATCATCTCCTCCGACAAAGCTTCACCTTCCGGACAATTTGTTTATTACTGGTACTGTAAATATTGATGAGAGCACTTACATGTTCAGTCCTAAAGTCCTTGATCGGGCCAACACAATTGAATTCAGATTGAATTATGATGATTTAGATGTGTTTATCAAAGGATTAGAAACTCAAGAAAAACCGAAAGTACAAGGTTGGAAGATGACCAAGAGCTTCATGGAACTCCGAAGTATAAAAGGACTACCAGCAGATCAGCTTGAATATTTATCCAACGCTTTAAATCCAATTTATATTCAATTACAATTAGCAGGTTCCGAGTTTGGCTACCGTAGTGCGAACGAGATAATACTACTGTTTGAAACTCTGGGTAAATTAAAATCAGAAATGTCTAACGAAGAAAAGCTGGATGTAGCCTTAGTACAAAAACTATTACCAAAACTCCATGGGTCAGCTAGTAAGCTAAAGAAGCCTTTACTTGAATTAGCCAAGCTTACTGCTAAGGATGACTGGAACGAGGATTTTTTACTAGTTGATAATAAGGTAGACACGGGCTTGTTGAAACATCCGCTGACTTTTGATAAAATAAAGTCGATGCTAATAAGATTAGGACAAAATGGCTTTGTAAGCTTTGCTGAGGCATAATTCCTCTAGCTATGCATACTATTAAGTTAAAGAATACGGTTATTGAGCTTGAGATTCAGAATGACCATTCAGAAAAGGATAAAAACGGCTTAGAATCTAATGAAGGGATCCAGTGGTGTTATTTGCAAGAAGCAAGTGTATACAACTATCGCATTCAATGCAAGGAGCATTGTCAAAAGAAGGAGAAACTCAGGCTTACTATCAAGGGAGGTGATAAGGGAATAATTAAAACTAATAGTATTCACCCTAATTCTGGAGCAATCCATACCAATACTTACGTTGGTACTTTGTTTTTTGAGATTTATCAAGGAACAGATTTAGAGCCAATTGACGAGTTTCAACTAAAGGTTCATTCCGTCAAAGTAAATTATGAAGAGGAGTATCAGTATATGCTCGAGGAAATCTCGGCAACTTGTGCTGATTTACTCCTCAGGGCTTCGTCTCCTGTAAATCAGTTTTTGACAGTTGATGCGGAAGCTTCTTCTACTTCAGATTATCAACGCTTTAAATTTGTAGAGTCTTTAGTGCTTTCAGAGAGTTTTGATAATGCTATAAGCCAGATACTATATTCCCCGGATATTCACTGGACCAGAATTATAGAGTCTACTAGGATATCAAGGGTTAAAAAGGCAACTCCGTCCATCGTTAAACAGATGAGTTCAAAGGGTAATCGCTTCGCTTTAAAAGAAGAAAGCCCATTGAACAAGCTGGGCCTAACTTCAGTACCGATAAATGTTGAAGACGTAAGAAAGGTCAATTCATTTGATACTCCAGCTAATAGGTTTGTAAAGTTTGTGTTACAGAGTATCATAAGATTCTGCCACGACATTATAGTCGTAGACAAAAAAGGCCTCATCCAAACTGAGGCTACGGAGATTGTAAAGAAGTGCGAGTCTACGCTCCAACATCAAGTATTTAAGGAAGTATCTCGGGTTTCAACCATAAATCTGAATAATACCAAACTTCAACGAAAACCAGGCTATCGTCAGGTCCTTCTCTTTTGGTTGCAGTTTGGTCTTACGTCGAATTTAAAATGGGAAGGCGGTGATTCGATTTATTCTGCTGGTAAGAAAGATGTAGCCACGCTTTATGAGTATTGGCTTTTCTTCAAATTCCTGTCAATTATGGAGAGTTTGTTTAACGCTCCTGAAACAGAGTTTAAAAAATTGATTGATGTAGATTCCTCCGGGCTCACTTTGAAGCTGAAACAAGGAAAGGCACTTAAGATTGAAGGGGAGTATAGCACTATGGAAAGGGAGATGAATGTTTTGTTAAGCTACAACAGTCAATTTAGACACAATGAGAGTTATTTCTCAGGGGGAAGTTGGAGTTTGAACTTAAGACCTGACTATACGCTTTCTTTTTGGCCAAAAGAAATAAGTAGTGAAGAAGCCGAAAGGCAAGAGCTGATGGTGCATTTGCATTTTGATGCAAAATATAAGGTCGATTCTGACTTCCTTAATGAGTTACGCGGTCAACTCGAGAATCACGACGAAAAGAAGAAGCAAGCCCGATCTAATACATATAAGAATGGTGATTTACTTAAAATGCATGCTTATCGAGATGCAATTAGAAGATCATATGGCTCTTACATCTTGTATCCAGGCGAACAAACAGAGAGACCCTATAAAAAAGCACAGAAAGAGATTTTACCGAGCATTGGTGCTTTTTCGGTCAAGCCCAATAAAGATGACGACGGTGTGGAACGTCTGAAGAAATTTTTGCTAGAAACGATAGACAATCTCTCCAATAGATTTAGTCAAAGAGAGATGTTAGCGTTTAACCGATATGTTACCCTAGGTAAACCACCAAAGAAATATATAAAAAGTGAAACCCGAGTTCCAGAGAGTTTTGCTCCTGATGAACGTGACATTAATAAAAGAAGAGGCTTATTGCCGGGGAATACGTTTGTCCATGTCGCCTACTTTAAAAGCCAAGAGCACCTTGAATGGATTAAACATCACAAAATGTACAATTTCCGAATGGGAGGGGATAAAGGTGCGGTGGCAATTAGTGAGAATTCGACCAAAGCGAGATTCCTTCTTCTGTATAATTCAGAAAATGTACTCACGCCTGAATTGTTTGAAATCACACCTGGATTTAAGGTTAAATTTAAAGATGAGCTTCCAGGGTATCCCTCACCAAAAAGAGACTTCTATATGATAGTTGAGAATGTTGAAGAGGTAAGAATACCTGAATTCCGTGATAGAGTATGGGATGTTAATCAATTAACGGTATTCCAAAATCAACAAGGGACGAAATTAGAAGGAGCACCATTCTTAATTAACTTACAACAGCTTATAAATATTCAAACCATAGATGAATGATAACCGCAAGATCTAAAGGTTTTCAATTATTAGATAATAATATCGAGGTGCTACGTATGGGCATCGAAAGTCTATTAAACAAGACTAAAGGAATAGGGTGGAAAAAGGAATTCATCAATCGCAAAGGAAAGTACTACCCTAAATTTGAAGAGACTAAAAGCATTGACTATAATATAATACCTGCTTTGGTAACTGACTATTCTAATAGTTTTGATAACGGTGCTTGGTTGAAGCAGCAAGTTTTACTCGAATTATTTTCTTCAGTAAGAGATTACAGGAATAAAATAGCACATCATGATGAGTTCAATGAGAGTTCATTAGGGATTCTTGTTAGATCGCTTCGTGAGGCATTTAAAATGCTCAATTTAGGCTCCAAATTTAACGAGCTAGAAGATTTAAGAATGTCTAGTATTCAGCCCAATATTAAAGGTGCAGCGTTGCCAAGGCCTTATATTAAAACTTCTAAAAGTCCCTCCTTACAGATGGCGGAGAGTGATGAAGAAAAACAAGCGTATACTCAAGACAAGAACTGGGTGTACCTTAATAACTTTGTTATCGCTGAATCAAAAAGAGGGTTAGGTCAGATGATCTGTGTCGAATTTCAGCGTGGCACATACAAGGGTAGACGCTTCCTGTACTCTCATGATTTGGTGTATGATGTGTGCATAAGCCACTTGGAGACCTTGGATTCATGGAACACATATGGTATCAATACTAGTTCTTCAAGCATCCGAAAGGATGCTCGTGCTTACGTTAAAGAATTGTGATAATGAATTCTGTAGAGCTGATGATTAATGAGTTAGAATTTCTCGAGAATGAGGTTCCTGATAGTGTTGAACATCTCGATTGGACTCATGAGGTTTTTCCTGATGAGTATAGAGAAATCTATGACCCCGAAGAGGTGACATTTGTGCGATACGAAAGTATTGACGCTTTAGTTGGTAAGGTTTTAAACGAACAATGTTTTGCCTCTTCATCTTTCAATAGTCCTAGTTCATTCGCAGGTTTCGTTAACTTTTTAGACCTAGCTAAAAGACTCGGAGCAGAGGCGTTTGGTTTCTATTTGCCCTATCATAAGTTTTACCAATCAAATAGATGGGGTATTTATTTGATGAAAGAACCTATCCTGGAACATTCTAACTATTTGTACCATTCTCAAGAAGAGTATCTAGGGACGGAATTGCTATCTCTCGAAGAGGTTCAACGCATCTTTATTTATTGCGTTTTTAGACACGAGACTTTTCATTATCAGGTTGAGACCTTTGCAACACGAATGGAATTGATCCAAAATAGAGCATTGTATTTGCCTTTTCAATACGATGTTGAGCCTCAAGTGATAAATTCAAAACATTGGTTAGAGGAGGCTTTAGCGGAGTCAACAGTAGTTCGTCTAGGTATGTAGCGAATAAGAACAAGGGTGTCAAGGCTAAACACATTACTGCCATGTATGAATGGCATTTAAATTTGATGCCACCAGGTTATTCTGATTACGAGTGTCTTGAATACGGCGGACCTGATGAAGCTCATAAATATTTTGTGAGTCAGCTCAAGGAAGTTAAAAGAACTCCACAAGCTATTCTTCCCAAGTCATTGACAGTGAAGTCTTTGAATTTACACGATTTCAGCTCTGTACCGACTTATTGGGTCTCGAGTAATCGAATGAAACAGATTTATTAAAATTTATGCGCTAAACCTGCACACCTCGGATTAAATTGATATCAAAGCAAGTTATCAATGGATCAAGAATTTCAGTTTTTAGTCAATTACAGGTTGTTAGCGAAGGAGCGTGGTAGTCTTTTTTGGTTCATGCCAATAGACTACTTCAGTTACGAAGATTTGATGGAGGTGATTAAGTCTTGTCCCTCACATTCTTTGACTGTAGTAACCTATTATGATAGTGTTGAATCATTGTTGGAATTGGTTCGACCGCACGTTAAACAGCTTTCTTGGATTAAACTCAATCTTGATTGGAGAGGGTTTCGTTATAGATCGGGTCTAATGAATGATACTCACTTTACACCTTCATGTTTGGAGATGGGTATTGAACCTTGGGACGAAGAAGCCTTCGAATACTTTGAGTGGTTGGAAGAGCAGGCTTTGAGTGAGTTGACTGAAGTTTGGAATTGGTCAAATGCTGCCTAAAAATTTAAATGGGGGTTGACAACATCCCTACTTATGCAGCCTTACATTTTTTAATCAAAACTCTCTAGCTTTAATGATTGTACATTATTTCAAACCATTTATGTCTAATAAGCTCAATAAACAAATTCATTTTTCGTTGAAAGTACGACGTGAGTCTATAGAATGTGAACTTGAGAATAAACTTGGTTTAACAGCCGAATTGCTTGAAGTCTTGGGCGATAGAGATCTATATATTTTGTATCGATCTCATGGCTTTGCATATGGAATGAAATCTACACTTGAGGCCATTGGCAATGAGTTTGGAATTTCTCGTCAACGCATTTATGTATTGAAGAAAAGGAGTGAGGCTAGATTAAGTCTGCGCGCGAAAGAATTAGGTATCAATGTTGAAGATCTAGTTGCATGAGAAGTTTGAATAAGGAAGCGATAGACGTATTAACTAATAAACCGAATTGGTTTCAATATGGTTTTCATGCTAAAACTGGAGAGACTATTGATCTACAAGAGTTTGAAAAGAGAATTAGGGCTTTAAAATGTTTAAGCGAAGGCCAGACGATAGGTGATTTAGATAATGTACAAGGTAGGACCACCTTGTTTAATCTTAGGCTTTCGGCTGGTAAGGTTTATAGGGTTCATGCTGATAGTTTGGTGCATGCCTTAATACGATTGATTTCAGAAGGACAGCTGCAAACTGCAGTTTCCGAAAGGGGAAATATGAAGTTGTCTAATAGTCCCCAGGTTATTCCTGGGGTGCAGATATACCTTTTGCCTTAATGTTTGAAGTAAGGTGGATTCAAAACGAATCCACAGTTATTAGAAGACAGCTACCAGAAGTTTTAGGATGTAGTGAGTTTGCAGTTAGTCAGGCAATCAAGGACTTACTCTATTGTATTGCTTACAATGAGGATTCTCAATTATGTAATTTGGACTTCTTCCAGCCATTGCATTTGGAAGTACGATTTGAGTATTGGGCAGAATCTGTCTTTTATTCTTCATTACACCAAAACGCAATATTTAATCAAGGAAGCTTTGTTATAGGCGCTGATCTGCATTCATTTTATGCTTTTTACACCGCGCATCAGGTGCTTTTTGAATCAAAGAGGTTTAGGGAGCGAAAGATGTTTCGCGATGGCGGACCACTTTATGAATTGTTTTATTGGAGAGTCATGTCAGACCAAGGAATCCAAGTAAACATGTTATTTGACCGGGAGTATAGCTTTAGAAGCTACATCGGCAGTTTCATTGAAGTAAAAGATAATCCTACTGAATATTTGGATCTTCAAGAAGAACTTAGAAAGTCAATTACGACTAAACGTTTTTACGTGGAACAGTCGCAATTTTTTAAAGTTCTAGCAAGTCCAATAGCAGGAATGCTAGCATATTCAAAAAAACATAGCTGTTGTGCTATTTGTGATACTAAAGTGGAGCAGGAGCCTGAGTATGGTTATTGTTTGAATTGTGCTAAAGAGTTCTTACTTCCGTTCAGTGAAAAAACTATTGGACCAATCGATTACGATGGTCTTAGAAAATCAAAGTTGATAGATAAGAATGACTTTTATTCAGGTAACGATAACGAGTATTGGGTCACACCTGATGGTGAATTAGGTTATCGAGATACCAACCTGCCTTTTTAAAACAATCATTAACTTAAAAGAAAAATCCAACCATATGAATAAGCTGACGTGTCCCAATTGTAAAACTCCTTTTGAGGTAGACGAACAAGGTTACTCTAGTCTTGTCAAACAAGTACGTGATGAACAATTCGAGAAAGATGTTAAGCGGGTTGAATTGGCCGCTAGCAAGGAAAATAAGTCCGCTGTTGAGAACGCCGTCTTAGAATTTAAGCAGCAGAGTCAGAAAGCTTTAGGTGATAAGGATCTTGAGATTGAGCGTTTGAAGGCTGCTGCTGAAGCTGCCGTTATAAAAGCGCAATCGTCCTTAAAGAACGAGATAGTAGAGCTTAAGGGTAAGATAGAGAATGCAGAGACTAAAAAGGAGTTGGAAATCTCTGAGAAGATGAAGGAAGTGGATAGCGAAATACTTAAACTAAAGTCTGCGCTCG
>Ga0206124_10002563_pt1 | contig 13456 bp, 14 predicted proteins | sample Helgoland_Spring_3_FD_148671 | JGI IMG/M metagenome (GOLD analysis project Ga0206124, IMG submission 148671) | Pelagic subsurface seawater microbial communities from Kabeltonne, Helgoland, North Sea - Helgoland_Spring_Bloom_20160321_2 | ecosystem: Environmental > Aquatic > Marine > Epipelagic ... | reverse complement strand
AAAAGGAAAATATTCTTTAAATATTTTACACACTTCATGAAACTGAGGGTGAAGAAAGGGCTCACCCATACCCATCAGCTTTGCTTCTTTGATTGGATGATGCTTTATGTTTTCAAGCAAAGCTCTCCATTTTTCAAGTGGCATGTGCTCAAGTTCACCTATCACTTCTTTTCTGTTACAAAAACTGCAATCAAGATTGCAATAATTTGTAGTCTCCATGTAGGCATAAGTTATTGGTTTAAGCATCGAACGGAGTCTCCACTCTTATAGCACCATGCAATGCATTTCTCATTGTGGTGTTTTTCACATCACCTCTGCAATGAAATCCACTCGTGTCTGCAATAACAAGTGAGTTAGCTTTTGCTGTTATAGGTTCTAATTTAAGATTCATTTGTTGTAAGTCTTCAGGCAATGCTCTGAAGGATCCTTCACCGTGGCCTTTATTTCTCTTTCTATCCCACGTATCTTCTGCAACAGCAATCGATTCTCTGTAGAAAAAGTCAAGCTGCTCTTCAGTCATTTGTGTACTACCCTTGGCATACATAAATGGGCCATCATCTTCTGAAACATCCTCTGGAAAGTACCAGAACTTTATACACGGATAGAATACATCACTGTGACAGACTTTTTGTATGTCACCATCTTTGGGTTTGTTTTCCAACCTCTGTATGTATGTAGTCAAAAGAAAATGGTCCCAAGCAGCTATGTCTTGTGTAGATCGGTGTACAGCTTTGACGCAATGGGGAAACAGTTTGTTTCTGTACACAGCATCCCATAATACAGGATGTGAAGCTTCAGACACAACATCTCTTATTCGGTTATTTGGTCGTATATTCTCATACTTTGGAAACGACAATATTTCTTCTTTCAACTGGCTTGCAGTTTTATCATCAAAATAATTTTTAAAAACCTTCACACCTTGATGATCAATATCTGCATCACCTCTGTTTCTAAGATTGTGAGCATGTCTTGCAAATATCATTCTAAAAATATGTAGTCCTCTTTCCATTAAGTCTACTCTGGCAAACAGAGGATCTACAACTTTAGTAAGAAAGAACTTGTGACCTGTAAAAACTATTGGTTCTGGACTTTCATTGAAGATAATTTCATAGGCCTCTCTTGACTTCCGCCAGAAATTTTCTTTTGTCATAAAGTACTCGATTTCATTTAGCTGATCACATTTACTTCCTGATATGAGATTTCTACTGAAAAGATAGTTAGCCAGATAAGTTTTCACATTTTACCCCAAAAGTCATTGTCATCTCTAGGAACATTTATAGCTGTAGCAGATGGATAAGGATTTGTTTTGCTTGTGTCATTTATTAATATTCTTGGAGCATGTGGTATATCAAACATTATTCTGTAGTTTTTGAATCCACATCTGTCAAGTGCTTCGCACGTCTGTGATTCGTACTTTGATGGGCGTGACGTTGTGAATATTAACGTCGCCCCTTCTTCCTGTTTCTTCAACAAATAGTTAACTGAGTTGGGTATTGGTTTACCATTTTTGCTGTAATCGTTACTAAACAATTTTGACTGGTTATACAAAACTGTTCCATCTATATCGCAAAAGATAGTTGGCCTTTGCTTATTATATTCTACAAACTCTTTGTACGTGCCAAGATCGATGTAGTGATCAACGTTGTTAATAGCAAATATAAAACTAGAAAGCATGTGCTTAATAATATGTGAAACAAATATTTCCGTCTCTGGCTGCGAAGCAAACAAAATGTCAAATGAATCACAGTAATTCCTTGCAGAATTGAAACCATATCCACCAACACAGAGATAGTTACTAACTACAGACTTTTCAACAATGTTTGTTAACAACTCCTGTTCGTTGGTAACAGCAAAACTTTTTGCAGCTACATTCGCCACACTAAGATTTTTCCTCAGGTCGACAACACAGACGTGGTTGTCTTTTCTCAACTCATGGCTGAAAAAGCTGTCACAATCTTGAATAAAGATTGGTTCATCACCCAGTGTTTCTGCTACCCTGTAGACTGTCTCAGCAGGACCACTTTTGGTTTCATCGAGTACATGAATGTGAACACTGGGATCGCCTCCATAAACCTTTTCTATTGCTATCCTTGCATCATACATCTTCTCATGTTCTTTAAGAATAACAAAATGAACATCAGTTTTACCGATATAAGGCTGAGCTGCTTTTTCAAAGAGACAGTCACCATCAGCAACAGTCAACAAGTATTTTGGTCTCGTTCCAGGAAACCTGGAACTTTTACCAGCACAAGGTATGATTACGGCCATGCTCTATCTAACTCCTTCGCCAGAAACTTTAACGTTTTCTCATCTTTAGTATAAGGTAGTATACGCGACAACATCAACAAATACAAGTAATTATTTTTCATAAACGAATATTTTGACTTGAGATGCTCGCCAATCTTTAAACATGATATCTTATAATTAATTTTGTTTTCTTTGTTTCTTAAAAACCAAAAACCATCTAAATCCTGTCTTAGTTTTGACCCATCAAAATGTATACTGTTCAAGTTAGTCGGATTAGCGTCTATGAGATAAAACTTTCCATCAGCGAATAACATATTGTCAAATGTGAAATCACCGTGGATTGTACTTCTTGGCATTTTGTATTTTAAGTTATTTGCTATGGATTGTATGTTTATGTATTCACCAATTGATATTGCTTTGTCGTCCAGTTCTTTTTCAAAGCTGTATTCAACTGAGTTATCAAGACACCAGTTAAAATATTCTTCAACAAATGCAATCAAAAGGTCAATTCTTTCATTGTCACCTCTTTCCAAATATGATGCGATGTCTTCACCGCTAACATATTCCATCACAATCGTGTCATCGGTTACTTCGTATACTTGAGGCGTAGGAAATGGAATCCTTTCAAGGATGCCTACGCTTTCTCTTGCTTTACTATAACCTGTCTTAACGACTGTATTGTTATCGTAAAGTGAAACGGATGCGCCGCTATGACCTTTCAGCTCTTTGATTAATTGCATGATCTACAGTTTGTTTTAACAATTCAATATCTACTTCCATATGTGCATTTTTTTGCTTTGGTCTTTCTGGTGGTATTTCTCTTGTTTCAGCTTCTATCGTATACCAATCAAGATTACATATGTCAGCAATGTTGTTCCACCCACACTCTTCTGTTACTTCAAAACTATGATTGAAATCTACGACAGTACTTCCAGGTTTCATTGCATGCGTGTGTGTCAATCCAGCACCAGTTGGACTCACAACAACATCTGCTGTAGCAAACAATTTAATTTTTTCCTTGAGAGGCATATTTGACATACTATTTGTTTTGTGTGTATTGAACGGAACAAAGTCATATTCTTTTACAAGCATATCAATTACAGCTGCTTCATTCTTGACGTTTCTTGCAATAGCATCGTTACGAGATAGATATATTCTCTTAAACTCAGCTTCTTCATCAACTATCAAGTTGTCGCGTAAAAATTCAATAGCCCATGTAGCCGCTTTACCTCTATAAGAAATAGCTGGATATGTTGCAGCGTGCAGCTTTTTACATTTGACAACGGCAGGTGTGTCTACAACAAGCAATCTTTCCTTTATGTCAGGGAAGTAGTCAAGTGAGTCCAATTGAAACTGAAGTAGGGTGTTAGTTACAATAGGTATGTCTGGTATCTCACGAAATGCTTTGATTAGAGGAAGATCTTCAAAAAACCAATGCCAATACTGACCTATGTTGAACCAGGTAAATGCTTCATCAAGACTATAATTATAAAAGAAGTCGTTGTCTATATCAATGTTGAACGAACCTCTGGCTTCAGACCAGAAAGGACTCTTAATCCTAAAGTTGTTTGCATCTTTGGTGAACCGTTCATGAAAAAACTGATCATCTTTCACAACGCCAGCAAGTCCGTACTCCCAGCTTCCGCTTGTGAGAATACAATCGTCGAAGGTTACTATCTCACAGGATGGGGCTGTGTATGAAAAGTTTCTACCACTGATCGAATAATTTCTTTGGCTTTCTGGCTCTACTACAACGCCTTTTGGCGTCTTAGCTTCTGTCACTATCATAATCTTTTTTCATTTGTTTTATATGTGCAGAATGTATTTTACATCCTATAAATTCATTGTAATAATCATTACTCAGCAAAACATTATAATCGAATTGGAGTTTAGCTTCGATATAAGCACACTCCCCTTTTGAACGACAGAGATATAATATTTCACGTTTGAAGTTCTCGTGACCTGTTTCTTCAACGAGATTTTTTACTTCCTCACTGGATCCATAATATTGTTTCCAATCAGATTCTACGAGTTTGTTTCTTTTATTCTTTCTTCCTTTAAGAGGTGGCAGTCTTTTTTTATTCCAAAAAAACTTTTTACCAATGTACATTTTGTTATTAGAAAGATTAGTTATCCTATAAACAAAACCGTAATGATCCTTTATATCTTCAGATGTAAACGCGAGGCCTTGATATACCCAATCAGTCATTTGTTCCAAAACTTAAATCATCACCAGTATCATCAAAATCATCGTTGTGATCAGAACAGAAAGGACAATAGAGTGGCTGATCCATAATATTATCTTCGTCGAATGTGATCATGTATTCAACACCACATTTCTCACATTCATACTCTTTTGTTATTTTACTTGACATACTTTTACTCCTGCTTTGCTCAAAAAATCGAGGCCTTCCTCAGACCTATACTCATTTATATAAAATACCTTTTTGATATCTGCCTGATATATTAGTTTTGCACATCCTAAACACGGGCAGTATGTAACAAACAACCAAGCATCCTTACTTGATTCAGTTGACTGACACAGCTTCATAAGTGCATTAGCTTCTGCATGTAACACTTCTGGTTTTGTGTCATAGTATATATTAGTACCTGTGTCTATAACATTTTCACAATCGTTAGCCCAGCCAGCTGGCGTACCGTTATAGCCAATTGAAAGTATACGATTGTCTTTTACAATAACGCATCCCACTTTCAATTTTTTAGCTGTCGAAAGCTGTGCTGTTTCTTCAGCTATCTTCAAATAATAATTTATCCACTTTTCCTTCATGCCCAAATTTCGGCCCAGTCTCCACTCAGTGCACCTCGAGCATAGTCTGTTGCTCTGTTCTCAAAAAAGTTTGTATGTGTAGGAGCATTGATCATATCCTCTACCCATAACAACGGGTTTCTTTTAACTTTGAAAATACCTTTCATTCCTAAACTTATCAGACGTCTGTCAGCAATATAGCGGATGTACTTTTTAACTTCTTCTGGTTCCAATCCTTCCATAGGACCGATAGCAAATGCAAGATTAATAAATTTATCCTCTAGCTCTACCATCTTCTCAGCTATCGTATATATTTGACCTTTCAAGTCGTCGTTCCAGATATCTATGTTTTCTTTAACATATTCGCGAAACAGTTTAATCATGTTCTCAGCATGCTGTGTCTCATCGACAATAGACCATGTGACTATCTGTCCCATACCTTTCATCTTACCATGACGTGGAAAGTTTAGTAGCATAATGAACGAACTAAACAGCTGCATACCTTCTGTAAAGGCAGAGAATGCTGCGATGTTAGCAGCTATAGATTGCTTGGTACCATTGTCCCCAGACAACTCCATAAAGTATTCGTGCTTGTCACGCATTGCTTCATACTCAAGGAATTCATTATATGTTGAATCAGGCATACCCAATGTCTCTATAAGATGTGAGTATGCTGCAACGTGTAAAGCCTCGCGTGCTGCAAAACCTGCTAGCATCATACGTATTTCAGGTTGTTTGAAATAAGGAAGATAGTTGTTTACATAACCACCTGCCACATCAATATCACCTTGAGTGAAGAATCTGAATATATTTGTCAGAAAGGCTTTTTCAGCTTGTGTGAGTTTATTGTTCCAATCCTTTACATCTTCAGCCATGGGTACTTCTGTATGGAGCCAATGTGACTGTTCATGCTTTAACCAAGCCTCATAAGCCCAGGCGTAGTTAAATGGTTTGAAATACGATCGTTCTTCTGTAAGTTTAGTTGACATCTATCCCTCGCATGCAAGACATTCTTCGTTGTTGATCAACGCAGTCATATCTATTTCTTTGATTACTTCTCTTTCAATACGCTTTGATACTTTATCTGCTTTGCCTAGTTTCTCCGATCTACAATAATATAACGTCTTCAATCCCTGCTTCCATGCTTGGTAATGAACAGCATGAAGATACTTTTTATGTGCGTCTGGTCTAAAGAATAAATTGATTGATTGTGCTTGGTCGATAAATTCTTGGCGTTTGGAAGCATGTTCTACCACCCATCTTTGATCTATTTCCATAGCTGTTTTGAACACTTGTTTTTCTTCAGCTGTAATAAAAATTAAATGTTGGCATGATCCATCATTAGAAATTATTGATGACCAGATCTCATCGTATTGATTTTTTGTTTCACCTGACTCAATTTTTCGCTTAATGAGCTCATCCAAGAATTTATTTTTGTTGAGAAATGCTCCACTAAGCGTGTCTTGCCTGTAAGCATTTGCTCTATATGGTTCAACGCTAGGTGAAGTGTTACCCATAATAATAGAACTAGAAGCATTAGGAGCGATAGCCATGACATGACTAAACCTTCTTCCTGTACCAGCTGCATCAGGCGCTTCTCCTCGGATTGTACCGAGTTCAATATTTGCTTCATCCAACTTGCCTCTTATATGTTTGAACATTCTCATGTTAGCGCTTGTTGCTTGCCACGATTCCCATGCAATGTTATTTTTTTGCAAGTAGGCATGGAAACCAAGAGCTCCAACACCAATACTTCTTTCTCGTTTTGCTGAAAACTTTGCTCTACTAACTTCGTCTGGAGCATTCTTTATGAAGTATGTTAGAACATTGTCAAGCATCTCTGCAACATCCTTCATAAACGTAACATTTCTACTCCATGCATCATAATGTTCCAAATTTACTGATGATAAACAGCACACGGCTGTCCTTTCTTCGTTTGTTGGAAGAACAATTTCTGAACACAGATTGGACTGGTTTATTTTCAAACCAAGGTCTTTTTGAAACTGAGGTAGGTGATTATTACTTGTGTCAATATAATGAATGTACGGTTCGCCTGTTTCCATACGTAGCTCAAGTATCTTCTGCCACAGAGCTTTAGCTGATACAGTATCTCGTATCTCACCTGTATGGGGATCAGTCAAATTCCAACCGTCGTCAGCCTCTGGATCTTGCATGCAACGCTCAACTACCTTCATGAACCTGTCGTTGATGTTGATACCGTGGTGAAGGTTCAAACAACGAACATTAGGATCGCCTGTAGGCTTTCTCATTTCGAGAAACATTATAACATCGGGGTGAGAAATGTCAAGATAAGTAGCGTAACTACCCCTGCGCGTGCGTCCTTGGCGATACGCGAGGCACGATGCATCGTAAGTCTTGAGATGAGGCATAACACCAACAGACTTATCATCGGAGGAACGGATCCCAAAACCAATGCCAACGCCACCGCCAAGCATAGATAGCCAATTTGTTTCAGATAAGTTATCAACTAGTCCCTCCGCTGTGTCGTTTATATAATTTAAGAAACAGGATATAGGCATACCTTTTTTAGATCTACCAAACGACAACACAGGTGTAGAATAAGAAAGCCAGTGCTTACTCGAATACTCGTACAAGCGTTGAGCATGCTCAATGTCCGAACCAAACTGCAAACTAACAGCTGCAAATCTCTCTTGAGGACTTGACTCATCATCCTTCATGTAGCTTTCTTTGAGTCTTGCTAACCCAAGTTTGTCGAAAAGACTGTCACGGGAATAATCAATTTGAAGACCCATGTATTCAGTTCTGGCCATTTTGCATCCTTTTTATCTCTTCTTGTAACTCAGCAATTTTTTCATATGCTTCATAGAGTTGCTTTGTTTGTTCGGCAATGATGCCTTTATAGTGTTCTGCAATAGATGGGGGTTTGGGAGGTGTGTCTGGAGCTCTCATATCTTTTTCCATTTAGTAAATTTTAGCTTCAATTCAAGCCCGCTAAACGTATTTTGATTTATAATATCTTGAACTGCAATGCCTGCCAAATACATCTCATTTATATCTTTTTGAGAAATATTTTCAGGCCATATAACTAATTTATAATTGTCGTTGATAGCCTTTTCTATTAACTTTACAAGCTCTTTATTTCTCGGCTGGTTGTCAAACACCAACACTAGCTTTTCTTTCGGTACAGCGGTTCTCACAGCGTTTAAATCGCTACTACCAGCTGCAACTGCGTTATCTAAGAAAAGACTGTCTAGTGGTCCTTCGGTTACGTATACGTCCTTCGTAATGTCTATCTTGTCGAGATTATACACGAACGGATCTGTGTCGTTCAACCTCACAGTGAGATATCTAAGACTTTCATCACCAAGAGCTCTACACGTGACACCTACAAACTTTCCATCTCTATTGTGAAATGGAATGACCAACCTTGATTCGGAACCTACAATCCTATCTTTATACTTCTCACTCAGCTGCTCTAACTTTTGTACGTCATCTATGTAGTAAAGTTCGCCCCATCTATCTTTGGGAATCTGCCTTTTTTCAAGATATTTTTCAGCAGGGGTACCATCAACTCTATCAAACATAGAATCGAGCAGTGATTTTTGCTTTCGAGATTCAAAGTCAGGTTTAGTAAACTCTACACTAACATTAGCAACGCTAGTCTTTCCTTCCTTGAACCTTTCAAGAGTGTACTGTTTGTATAGAAATGAATCAAGTTGTTTTAGAAGACTGCCAATAGAAGAACTGTAACCACAGTTATGACACTTGTAAAAGACACCCCCTTTCTTTGTAAAAAAGTATCCTCTTGCTTTCCATTTACTTTTTTTGGAGTCACCACAAATTGGACACCTACAATTAGCTGTGTAGGGATCATGGTTCTTTACTTTGAACAACTCAAGTCTGGGTGACAAGAGTCCAAGATATTTAATGTCGATATATTGAGTCATGCACTAATTATAGTGCATGGGGAGGTATAAATCAACGCATAAGTTGAACTATTACAGCAATTAAACTACCAGCAAGCGAAGCGGCACCTATAACATACCACTTCCAATTTTCCAATCGCGACATTCGGTCGTGCACATCACGATGATGCACTTCGTTCTTTTCCTTCATGTCTCTAATTTCGATCATCATCTCCTTCATAGTACTTCGAAGTTCTTCATCGAAATCATCTCTCATCTTACTGATCCTTTCGTGGAGAGTTTTATAACCTTCTTCTGATTCTTTTCGTCTTGACTCAATTAAAGAAAAGAGTTCTTTTTCCACTTCATCATGATCACTGAGTCTTTGGTCGTGTACAGCTATAACACGATCCAAACTATTAGCTACTCCTGTTAGCTTTTCAATAGCGACATCGAGTTTAGACATCAATCCAGACATAGAATCGACATCACGCTTGAGTATCTCAACGTCAGTTGTAAGTTCTTTTGTAGTAGCCATAGAGATTATTTATGGAGTTACAGATTCTAGATGGGACGATATAAGGTTGGCTAACTGATTTATTTCATCATTGGTGAAGTTCATCGTGTCTTCATTGATTCTGTCAGCAAGATGGCTATCAGTCATTGACAATCTGATAGGCGAATATCTCTTGTTCACGTTTCTACTTACCACGTTAAAGTAGTCCGGGTATGTAGAATTTTCTGCAAACGTGGAACCTACAATAACAGTACCAGGCGTATTAGTAGCTCTTGCCATATGTTGACCTACTGAATCACAACCAACAAAGTAGTCAGCAGCTTCAATGATGGAGGCCCATGATCTGAGGTTACCATTGAATATTCCTGTCATGTTGTCATTGGACATTCGAAACTGTTGCTCACCAAAGAACAGAAGATTATATCGTTGGCCAAGAAGTTGTACAAGCTGAATGTAATGTTCTGGATTGAGTGATCTAGATGTCTCATCATATATTTTTCCAGACTCACTTACAACTGCTGATCTGCCAAATGGCTGAATGACAATAGACTTTTGATGCCCTTTATCTCTTTTCAGGTTTTCAATTACTTCACGGGAACATATTTTTTCTTTTTTACTGAAGAGTAGCTCAGGCGTTTCAAGGTCACTGTGATCCTGTGTATTGTTCAGGATTTCGTTGAACGCTTGGGCAAGAGATGTTTTCTGATTGAAGTAACTTGGTAATCGATAAGGTTCTGGACTTAAAACAATATCACAGTTACGAAGTTGAGTTTCAAAAACGTTTGTTGTTTCTAGGGAAAAGAGTTTTGATTCTATTTCAGGTATACCCCAAAATAAATCACTCCAGCCTTCACAGAAGATGTTTACATCGTAATCTGGATTTTGCTTTATGTATTTGAGAATGGCTGGTACTGAACAAATGACACGTCCAGCACCACCATCAATGATGATTCCTACTTTCATGCTCACCTCACTTTTATACAATTATATAGCAATACTTTTCAGAGGTCAATAGGTATTTAAACTTGTTGTCCTGCACGGTTGTTTCTTACTGCGAATAACAAATCACCAACATCAGTTGCATTTGAGTCAGAGCTAAATGGAAATTTATCAATAATGTTGGAGATGACAGCTGGGCTCACACCGCCTGACGTGTATCCATTTGTTGTTGATGACTGCTGGGATCCTCGTTCTCTCGCCACTGTTAAATCACCAACATCCGTTGCATTGGCGTCTGACGCAAAAGGAAATTTGTCAATTACATTCGATTGAAGAGCCGGGTCTTCCCCACCTGTCGTGTATCCATTTGTTGTTGATGATTGTCCATGTGTACCTTTTCTTGCCACTGTACCATCACCAACGTCTGTTGCATTTCCATCAGAAGCAAAAGCGTATTTTTGTATATCATTAATTTTAGAAGAACCATTATATCCACCCGAAGTATAACCATTGTCTGACGATGAATGACCTGCGAAATCGAATAATGTTGCGGTCAAATCACCAACATCAGTTGCATTTGAATCAGAGCTAAATGGAAATTTATCAATAACATTGGACGCTGGTAAACTACCACCTGCTGTATATCCATTAGATGATGAAGACGAACTTGTTGCAAATGATCTACCTACTGTTAAGTCACCAACATCTGATGCATTAGTGTCAGAGCTAAATGGGAATTTATCTATTATATTGCAGTTAGGATCACCGCCAGACGAATATCCATTTTCAGACGATGATTGACCAGTGACGGCCTGTCTGCCTACCGATAAGTTACCTACATCAGTCGAATTAGCATCCGAGCTGAATGGAAACTTTTCTATTGTCTCACAAACAGTAGGCTCGCCTGGATTCTGACCTGAAGTCGAGTATCCTGAAGTTGATCCTTGGAAACTATATCCGCCACCGCCACCACCGGCTGATCTGTTAAGTACGTTAGCAGTGTGCTGTTTGTATTCTGTTACTTCGAGCACGTCAGCAGCTGTGAGCGCTAGTAAGTTACCAATGTGTGTATTGTTGGCCGATGTATAGTCATCGTCAGGTGTCAATCGTACACCGTTCAGCTTGACTGATAGGTGATTGGTATTTGAATAAGGTATAGCTACTTCTGTCTCACCACCAGTAGCAATAAAGATACTGGTATTGGTTTGCATTGTAGTACCGCCACCAGCACCTGCAACGTAGTTGATAATGTTAGCACTTGGCCAGTAACTAACAAGATCCGAAGCAAGGTTTGCGGGTTGGTACCTGTCATTGATCAGATTGATTAATGCGTTGTTTGATGTTAAATGAACAGCTTTTGTTACATAACTTACTGCTGCATTAGCAACCTGCTCTCTGTCATTGATTAAATTTATCAGAGAGTTATTAGATGTAAGAGCAACTGACTTGGTCAGATAGGTAGTAGCTGCATTAGCTACTTGCAGTCTATTTTTTGCCAGACCAACAATTGCTGTGTTCTGTGCAAAGGTTGCTTGTAAGTAGGTATTACTAACGTAGCCAACTAGATGACCTGAAACCGAGAGATCGTTAGCAGTTGTTATATTACCACTTGACGATACAACAATTGTATTTGATGGAGCTGAAGTATTAGCGTTAATTGTTGACGCTAAATCCGCTCCTGATCTTGCTCTAGTTGCCATAATTGGTTACCTTAAACTTGTTGTCCTGCTGCAGAGCGTCTAGCAAGTGTGGGGTCACCTACATCCGTTGCATTTGAATCAGAACTAAATGGAAATTTATCAATTACATTACTGCCGCTAACACCGACTAGCCCGCCTGAACTGTATCCACTCGCAGTCGATGATTGACCTGCTATATAGTTTCTAGTATCTGTCAAATCACCAACATCCGTTGCATTTGAATCAGAACTAAATGGAAATTTATCAATTACATTATTGGTGCTACCGCCTGAAGTGTATCCACTCGCAGTCGAGGATTGACCTGCTCCGTAGCCTCGAGCAACTGTCAAATCACCAACATCAGTTGCATTACCATCTGACGCAAATGGAAATTTATCAACAACATTAGAATAAGGTGAAGCAAATCCACCTGAAGTATATCCAGAAGTTGACGATGATTGTCCTGCAGCTCCCCTTCTTGTTACCGATAAGTCACCTACATCAGTAGCATTTGAATCAGAGCTGAATGGAAATTTGTCTATAGTGTTATTAACAGATCCGTTATATCCACCTGAACTATATCCAGAAGCTGACGATGATTGACCTGCTTTTTCACTTCTTGCTACCGTTAAGTCACCTACATCCGTTGCATTACCATCTGACGCAAATGCAAATTTATCAACAACATTGCTATAAGGATTCTGGTTTCCACCTGAAGTATATCCAGAAGCTGACGATGATTGTCCTGCAGACTGGCTTCTTGCTACCGTTAAGTCACCTACATCAGTTGCATTGCCATCTGACGCAAATGGAAATTTATCAATAGTATTGTTATAGCTCCCCGGGGGCCCGGTGTAGTATCCACCTGACGTATATCCAGATGTTGATCCTCCGATACCACCACCGCCACCACCACCGGCTGATCTATTCAATGTGTTAGCAGGGTGCAGTTTGTATTCATGAACCTGTACAATGTCGCCAGCAGCCAGTGCTTCAATACCTTTGATGTGTGTCGAGTTGGCTGTCCAGTCAATACTTCTTGTAAGTTCGTAACCGTTAAGAACAACTTCTACTAAGTTCGTGTTACTTGTTACAGGTATTGCAAAAGATGTCTCTCCACCAGATGCTACAAAAATGCTAGTGTTAACAGTCATGTCTGATGCACTAGCATTTGCATTGATGTATGTTATTGCATTAGCACTTGGCCAGTAAGTAGATAACTCACTAGTTAAGTTTGCTACCTGAAGTCTGTCATTGATAAGGCCAACAAGAGCTGTGTTTGATGAAAGAGCAACTGCCTTTGTTACATACGTTGTATCAGCATTAGCGATTTGTAACCTATCATTGATAAGATTTACAAGAGCATTATTAGATGTCAGATGAACAGCTTTTGTTACATATGCTGCTGCAGCATTAGCTA
>Ga0206124_10002552_pt1 | contig 13492 bp, 9 predicted proteins | sample Helgoland_Spring_3_FD_148671 | JGI IMG/M metagenome (GOLD analysis project Ga0206124, IMG submission 148671) | Pelagic subsurface seawater microbial communities from Kabeltonne, Helgoland, North Sea - Helgoland_Spring_Bloom_20160321_2 | ecosystem: Environmental > Aquatic > Marine > Epipelagic ... | reverse complement strand
CCCCCATGAAGGTGGAGCAGGGGCAAGAGCCGCAAGCGCCGTCAAGGTCGTCTCCAACTCATCCAACGCTTCCAACGAGACACCGTCCATACTCGAGAGCAATTCCCGAGCAGGTCCCAAGGTCTCCAAACCGCCTTCAAGCGACGCCAAAGCGCGCAGGGGTTCGGTGTTTGCTGGATCAAGTCCGTGAGCCGTGAACAGTCCGCTAAGGCCCGCATCATCGCCTTTGTCAAGCAACCGCATGGCGCTTGCAATCGGTGGCTCTCCGGTGGTTGCATCTACCTCACTCGATAAACCAAGACCGGTTAGAGCATCCTTCAACACGCCGACGTGACCAATTCGAATTTCCCAGTCCTCAAGGCCCGTTGCGTGGAGCATGTTGACGGCCAACGCCAACACTTCGGCTTCAGCCAGCGGTCCAGAAGCACCGATCAACTCAACGCCGTACTGGAAGAATTCTCGATAGCGCCCCGTTTTGAATTCTTCATATCGGTAGCATTGACCGTAGTAGGAAAGGCGCAGCGGTTTGGTGTCCATGCGCATTTCTTCAGCGACCATTCGCATGACTGGGGCTGTTAATTCGGGGCGAAGTGTCAATTCTCGCTCGCCCTTGTCTTGAAAGGCATAGAGTTGGTTGATGACACCAGGACCGGATTTAGCGGTGAAGAGTTCCAGAGATTCGAAGACCGGAGTCTGGACGCGAGAGAATCCGTGACGCTGAGCAGCATCTTCCAGCAAGCGCTCCAAAGCAAGACGGCGATTCATTGCCGCTGGTGGGAAATCTCGAGTGCCGCGTGGACGTTGTACCATTGTTCTTGGCGAGCCGCCGAGGCTTCATCACCCCTTCGCTTGATTGACGTCGGAAAATGTGTTTCCTAAGGCTCATTCCTCAGACCATTGAGCACCGGCCCAAGGGTCGTCGTTATCGCTTGATTCCCAGATGGCCTCGTCGCTGGTATCGGTCGCATCTTCGATGTCAGGCGCTTCTGGATGGACTTCCAGTTCATCGGATTCTGTCGGAGCGTCAAGAGAGAGGGCGAGGAGTTCATCGGATTCTGCCGGAGCCTCAAGAGAGAGGGCGTGGGGTTCATCGGATTCTGTTGGAGCGTCAAGAGAGAGGGCGAGGAGTTCATCGGATTCTGCCGGAGCCTCAAGAGAGAGGGCGTGGGGTTCATCGGGTTCTGTCGGAGCGTCAAGAGAGAGGGCGAGGAGTTCATCAACCGAGGGTAAATCCGGGGCATCTGGTACTTCTGGAACCTCCAGGTCGTCTTTTTCTGCAATTTCAGTGATTTTATCGATCAGTTCCCAATCCGGTTCTTCGGTTCGTCCACCCACGCCTGGGTCTTGACGAACCTGAACCAATTCGTCAACGGAAAGAACATCATCGTCGTTGGCTTCCTCGACTTCAAGCCCACCTTGGACACTTGCACGCTGCAATGCATTAGCATCGATGCCGTCCGTTTTAAAATCGGACGTCGAAGCTGCCGGCGTTGGTGTCCCGACCCCTAGCGCACCCCAAGCATTGGCGACCTGTTCTTGTTTTGGAGGCTCGGCTCGAGCACGTTCCTGTGCTTTGCGTTGGTCGTATTGCGCCTTTGATTCGGCTTCAAGGCGTTCCGCTTCCATTTTGGCTTCGACCTGGCGCCATGTTTTGCGTTCTGCTTTCAGGCGCTGCTTTTCTTCCTCCCGTTCAACCATCAAAGGTGTAGGTCGGTCATAGCGCTGCCAGAAGAAGTAACTCACTCCGATGAAGAGAAGCGAAAGGATGAGACCGATGGTGAGGGTTTCCCACAACTCGGCCATAAGTCTCCCCCTCAACCGGTAATCTCTGCTTCCAGGATTGTCTCTTTTGCAGCGAGGTGTTCAAACCCTGGCACGACGTCTCCAAGGGCAACAACGAGTTCATCATCGCCACCAGGTAGAGATGAGATGTCAACATCAGCACCTTCGGGAATGTTACGGAACAAGGGGCGAGCAATGAGGAATTTGTTGAGGAACATAAAGGTCACAGCAACAACGCCCCAGAACAGAAGAATGATGCTGAGTCCCTTTGGATTTGATGGATCCCAAACGTTATCGGTATTGGCGATCATATCGGTGAAGTACGATCCCATGAGGACGACAAAGAGAATGGGGAACGCAAGGTAAATCGTGACGTCCCACCAACGGCCAACTTCCAAATCGTTGTCACCGGTGTTGATGAAATCGTCACGGAACGCTGAGACGCCAAATCCCATGTAGCCAGCAAGGCCGTCCGGTGCAGTTCCTTCGTCAACCTGCTTGCGCCACTTGATGTAACCGTACTTCCAGATGGAGAAAGCGATGAACAGTCCAGAGAACATCAGTCCGTATCCCCAAATGTGGTCTTGGACTTCCAAAAATTCGGGGAAAGCCACTCCTGCGCTGTCAAGTTTAATCCACATCACTGCGGAAGGTAGACCGAACAAAAAGATAGCAATCCCTGTGATGAGGACGGAGCGCTCTCGGTCGTAGCCGTGGTCAACGAAGTTTCGAACACACAATTCAACCGTGGAAATCATGGATGTAATCGCTGCAAACGAAAGGGCGAGGAAAAATCCTGCCATCATAAAGAGCGGGCCAATAGCGCCCCCTGGAGCCTGTGCAAAGACTTCGGGCAAGGCGAGGAAGGTAATGGCGGAAGAACCGCCGGTCACGGTAGCCAAGGGGTCAGGGTTCACGGCAAAGATGGCCGAAAGCACTGCGAGTCCAGCAATGATGGAAATGCTGTTGTTAGCAAGCCCCATGGTAAAGGCGTTGAGAACGGTATCCTCGTCCTTACGCATGTACACGGCGTAGGTGATGCACATGCCCATTCCCGCTGAACATGACCACGCCGATTGAGATAACCCGTTGATCCAAACCTCCGGCTCAAACAACATGTCAAAGTCAATTGTGTACATGAACATAGCTCCATCCAGTGAACCGTCAGAGGCGTCCATCCAAAGCGAAAGGAACAGGGTGAGGAACAGCAAAGCAAAGAGTGAAATCATCAGGTAAAAGTTGACTTTCTCAATGGCTTTTGCACCTTTCCAAATAGCACCGAGTACCAAAACAACGACGATGAATTGGAAGAAGATGACCTGGCCGGGTGATTGAAGGAAGGCATTCCATACTTCCGTTGTATCTACTTTTTCTCCAGTGAGTGCGCCGCTAATTCCCAGTTGGAAATACTTCAACGTCCATCCTGAAACAACAGCGTAATAGAAACCAATAGCGGTGGAAATCCAAGCGGTCCACAGGCCCATCCAAGCGAACCTACGTCCTGCGAAGATACGGAAGGTACCGATTGTTCCAGTTCGGCTTCGCTTACCCATAGCGTATTCTGCAATCACGAGTGGAATCGACCATACAAACAAGAAAATGAGCCAAGGAACGAGGAAGGTTCCTCCGCCGTTTGCTCCGACCATCCGGGGGAAACGCCAAATGTTTCCCGTTCCAATTGCTGCACCAATGGATGCAAAGATGAGGCCCATACGGCCGTTGAACTGGTCTGAATCTGACATGGTATCACCTCAAGCAAGTGTTCCTTCAACGGCAGAACGCAAGTCACCTTCGGACACGACGTCTTCTTTCTCTTCAGGGTTGAGCATGATGCGCAAAGCAACTGCCAAACCACCCCAAACGAAGGTTGCTACGACGGTAAACATGAACATGGCCCCAAAGAAATTGCCAAAGGCAGCGCGATAGGTGATTTGCATGGTGTAGTATTCACCGTTTGCAGGGTATTGATAGAAATCTGCACCGCTGAGCGTTGAAACCATGGCCTTGTAATGCAACTCCCCGGTTGTTGACTCAGAAACAGGAATCATGGCCCGCAGCACGGTTCCGTTACCGTTTCCTGTTGTGCATGCTTCATCCACGCGTTTGACCGAGGCAGTGGTCCATTCCGTGGTCGACCATTCACGAGGGCCGTAGTCGCTTTGCAGGCGACTTGGTTTGACCATACGCCACTTGACCTCGCTGTTCTCCTGGCTGTACGGGAAGAGGTTGTTGATGCAAATGTCAATCGGGACATTGCCTTCGTCTGGAATGGTGAGCATGGTCGGTTGCAACAAGTAATTCTGTTGTGAAATATTGGCGATGGCCAAATCTGCTCGTTCCTTCGGATTGTCTGCAATTTCAATCATGTACATGCCCATGCCGACGTTGCGCAGAAGAATGTCGTCGATGTTCTCTGGGCGTTCGTGGAAAGCATTTCCGATTTCCATGGTGTAGCAGTAGGAGTTGAACAAACCGTAATGCCAATCGCAGAAGTCTCCGCTGGTTGGGTAGAGGCCAGAGGATTGCATGTTTTCGTAATTTGACATGGTCGCCATGACATCTCCGTGGTACTTGAGTTGATCTTGGTCGGGGTTGTCGCAGTTTTGACAGTGGCCCCACGGGTAGAGGATCAATTCCGAGAATGAATGCCAGGTGAGCGTCACGGGGAAGTCGGACCCACCGTTGTCGTTGTCATCGTTCATTTCAGTCAAGTCTTGGATGAATTTGGTTTCTGGTTCGCTGTTACCGCCAAGCCAGTCTTCGTCAACCAGGCCGTCACCGTCGTCATCTTTTCCGTCAACGCCGTCCTCATTGAGGCGACCGTCGCCGTCTTGGTCAACCGTGTCAACGGGGCCGTTGTAGACGTCGTTGTTTTGACCGGCGTAGCAGGCTCCCGGAATCAGTGGTCCAGTAGCGCCCAATGGAGCACCCCATTCAAACTGATAATTTCGGTTAAGATCGACACCGTCACATCCCTCATCGACTTGTTCGTCCAAATCTGGCAAAGGAGTGATTCCGGTCACGGTGTTGTCCCTGAGGTTCTTTCTCCATCCACTGGTTGCGCAGTTCTCCCAAGCGGTTTCACCGCAGAAGACTTCACGGTCGTAGCGGTTACCGTCGACGTTGAGCATCGGTACGACGTAGATTTCACGGTTGTTGACCAGGTCATGAAGCGTCTGCTCGGAGAAATCTTCGTCAACACCCAGGTCTCCAGGTCCGCACTTGATTCCATCACCATCGCTGTCTTGAACGCCTTCGTCCAAAGCGAGACAGTCGCCATCATCGTCTAGAACTCCGTCGCCGTTGCTGTCGCCCCATGGATCTTCATCGACCAAGCCATCGCCGTCGTTATCGTAACCGATGTTGTCGTAGGACCAAATGAGCGTCTCGATCATGAACATTGGAACTTCGTACGACATCCACTCACGAGCGTGGTGGTTGCCCACAATGAGAACGTCTTCACGGTCTTCGTAATTGCCTGCATCTCCATTGAACTCGTTGTACTCGCCGTCTTGTACCCCAAGTGTGATTTTCATCCACGGTGAAGCATGGCCGTAATACCAGCCCTTGTAGGTGTCCTCGGTGGTATCTTGACCTCTTGCGTTCATTCCGCCGTTGAGCCCTTCATGGAACGAGGCGATGTCAGGGTTGTCTTCTGCGAGGCGAAGCATACGTGTTCGCATGGACTCATAGGTGTGATACTCTTTGAATTGGATGGCTTCATCGCCACCCCAAGGGAATTCATAAGCGACGTATTCGCTTGACCACGTGCTCTCAGGGGTTGATTCAATCCCTGTTTCAGCAACGGCAATACTCCCTGCAACAGGGCTCGCCAGTGAAAGAAGAAGAGGGAGACAAATCAAGAACCCCAGCGAAGGACGCGGTGCTGCGAGATGGGATGTTTGAGTCGTGGTCGGCATCATGCTATCAGTCCCTCCAAACCGCTTGACTTCTTGAAGGAATCGTGCCTCTGAAAGAGAGGTTTTTCCATGAAATTATAACGCGGGAGAGGAAAATCAAGAGAAAAGCACAACCCATAGAACCGTGTGGCCTCGTCATGGAAGACCTATGGACGCCCGCAGCCGACTCCACTCTTCGCGATGAATTTCTCGGATTTACCACGTATACTTTCGCCCTCATTTTCGGCATCTTGGTCGGCATTCTCATCATCAGGCAACTGACCATGATGTTCGCCCCAACCGTTCTTCGAACCATGATTCGTTCTGAGGCCATCAAAGGTAAAACAGTCCAAGATTCTGACAAGGCACTTGGAACTGCTGTTGGTGTTGGGATGGCCATGGTCGTCATCAACATCATGATCGAAGATATGGAACGAACGGGCTCGCCTATTCTCATGCCGTCAATAGCCGTAAGTTTCCTGCCGGGAGTTCTGCAATTTATCGTTGCCATTGCATTGGTTGTATGGGCCTTTAGATTGGTCAACATCGTTCAGGATGTCGTTGCGCTGTTCGATAACGACGAGGTTCTTGACGGCACGGAAAAAACACTCATCTCGGCCGTGCAAAGCACACTGCGATTCGTCATCATCTTCGTTGGGGCGGTCTTCGTAGCAGATTCCATGGGCTTTGACCTCACCTCCCTCATCGCAGGGCTGGGAATTTCCGGTCTTGCTTTGGCCCTCGCTGCTAAGGACTCCATTTCCAACTTCTTCGGTGCAATCACCGTTCTGCTCGACCGACCGTTCAAGATTGGCGATTGGGTTGTTGTTGGAACCGCTGAGGGTGAAGTCATTGAAATCAACCTGCGAACAACCTTGATTCGGACCTCAGCCGATACCATCATCACCATGCCCAACGCCAATTTGGTGAGTTCCCCCGTGGAAAACTGGGGCAAGCGCCGATGGCGCCGATGGCAGACAAAATTCCATCTCGACATCAACGCTGACGGTGACGCCGTTGCAAGCTTTTGCGAGCGCGTGATGGACGACATCAAAGAGAATCCAAAAACGCTCAAGGAAGACTCGTCATTCTGTCAAGTCAGTATGATTTCAGCGACATCGCTCGATGTTGACCTGAACCTCTACTGGGATGTTGCGGGTGGCGTGGAAGAGCGTGAAGAGCGAGCCAAATTCATCATCCGCCTCAAGAACATTGCAGAAGACCTCGGCATTGAATTCTACGATGGCCGTGTCCGTCAGCAACGCTGAATCAATACGGCTCAGGAATGTTTTGCTCGGTATAACGGTACAGTGCAACCGCCAAAAACAGGACAACGGTCGCCAGCATCATTCGCCCAATTCCTCCAGTAGAATCGGTGAACGGCCCACCCGCAAAGAAAATCGTACCAAGTGAAATCAAGAACAACATCAACGAAGTTTTGGCCCCCAAATTTGTCATTCGTAGCACTCCTAATTTGGCTTGGATACGGGACACATCGTTGAGCCAGCCCGTGCACATGGATTCTGCCTCGGGTTGTTTGAATGCTCGGGCTCTGGCCAGTTCGAGCAGAATTGCCTCGTACCTCCAAATCCAAACGCCACCCTTGAGCGTGCGAAGAAAACGACCGCCCCATGTGGGTGGAGTTTTTGCCTCCCAGCCAGCATAGAACGAAACACGCGGGACGGATTCGCTGAATCCACCTCGCAGAGCGATGGTTTGTTCTAAATTTGCAAGCGTCGCGATGGCGGGCATGCGTTCGCTTTCGCACAACAGATCGTCGACCAAAGGCCGTGGCTGAGGTACAAGAGTTACATCTTCGTCCCATAGAATCCCATCAAGACTGATGTGAAACGGCGGGAGACCTTGAACGTGTTTTGTATGCGGTGCCCGCCATAATGTGGTTGTTTTCAAGGTCCCTTCAATGGCTTTGAGACGTGCGTTCCAACGCCATTCAGTATTCGGAGTAGCCTCCTGCTTCAACGCTGAATGAAGGCGCCCAACGGCACCGCCAAGAGCATGCAACTGGTTGCGGTTCTGAAGGTTTAGGGCCGCCTCTTGCGGCGTGTGAACCTCATGATAAGGGAACATGCACAGTTGGTCACCGTTATCGTTTTGCAACCCGCCGATTGGAAGAATGACACGCTCTTCTTTCAGAATCTCACCCCATGGCTTGTAACGAACAAGCGTAGAAACATCAGAACCGGTTTGAAGCGGATAGATGTGGGCGATAAAGTCCTCACCAAGGGCAACAATGATCTTGTTTTGAGTATGTGCTACAACGCGAACAGAATCCACGTTTTTGGGCCAAACGCCCCACCAAGAACCTGGAGATTCCTGCCACCATGACGCGTCCAATGCCTCGCTGTAATCCCAACCCCAAATTCTGCCCCAAGGTGTTCTTATTCCAAGTTCAAGAGTCGATGAATCAAGAGGCTCAGAAGTCAATCCTGATGGATACCACGGCAGCAGCCCGGCATCCGCAACATCGGTTGAACCGTCGCCTTCTGCCCGCGAAGAAGATTTCTTCGGTTTTTTGGATTGAGCCGTCTTGGGTGAATGCACGGGAATCTCCCATACCGGCTCATCCACCATGCTACTCGCACTGCATTCTCCCCTTCAAAGATGATGCCGCCACCGTCGAGTTGTAAGGAAAGCAATCAAACACCGTATGCCCTCAGCAGAGAAGGGAGGCGAAGCATGGGTATCTCGGAACGTATGGGCGATGTGCTGGGCCACGCGGTTCAGGCAAAGTTGATGCGAGAAGTCCTTGACCACCCCCTTCAAGTCAATCACCTTGCCATCATTATGGACGGCAACCGCCGTTTTGCTTGGAAGAGCAAACTCGCCACAGGCATCGGTCACCGAATCGGTAAGGAAAAACTCGAACGGGTCTTGGACTGGGTCTTGGAACTCAAGATTCCTTGGTTCACGGTCTATGCCCTTTCTACCGAGAATCTCAATCGGCCTCAAGAAGAGTTGGACATTCTGTTCAAACTCTATGCTGAAGGCCTTCGTGACATTGCAGATGACCCCCGAATTCACGAGCACAACGTCAAAGTTCACATCATCGGACGAAGGGAACTCCTTCCTGAAAATGTCATTGAAGCCATTGATTATGCCGAATCAAAAACCAAGGATTACAACGATTACGTCTTCACGGTCTGTCTGGCTTATGGAAGCCGTGAAGAGATGATTACCGCCATCCAAACCATCGCCAAAGACTTCGCTTCAGGCGACATTGAACTGGAGGACATTGACCAACAAGCCGTTTCCGACCGGCTTTACACTGCAGACATGCCCGACCCTGATTTGGTGATTCGTACCAGCGGAGAAGAGCGCATCTCAAATTTCCTCTTGTGGCAGATGGCCTATTCTGAATTGTATTTCACCGATGTCTTCTGGCCCTCGTTCCAAAAGAAGGACCTTCTCAAGGCCATCCGCACCTACCAAGATCGTGGACGACGGTACGGTGAGTGACATGACGACCTGCGATGCGTGCAATGGATGGCTCAATCCTGCTCTTGCTGCTGACGCTGCCGTTAGGCGAGGCGACACCGTCCTCTTGATTCAACGTAAACATCCGCCCATGGCCGGTGCGTGGGCGCTTCCGGGAGGATTTGTCGACCAAGGCGAAGACCCGATTGATGCAGCTGTTCGTGAACTGAAGGAAGAAACGGGGATTGACGGCCATTCACCGCGCCTCATCATGGTGATGGGCGACCCCAACCGGGACCCTCGAAAGCACATCGTGAGCGTCGTTTACGAAATTACTGAAGACGGTACACAAGACCCCGTGGGCGGTGACGATGCTGCTGACGCTAAGTTTTGGCCGATTGAAACGGTGTTCTCTGGTGAGTTGGAACTCGCGGGTGACCATTTGCAAATCCTCAGGAACTGGCTCAATAACGATTCAGTTTAGACCTGGCCCGCTTCAGTTCAGATTTTCATCCGACTGAATAAACGACCTGATGACCACTTGACCGACCGCCACAATAGCGAAGAGAACTGCTGCAACCAACGCGATCATTGAACCGCTTCCCGTATCGTACTCAGCCGACAAGTACAGGCCCAAGATGACAGAGCAAAATCCGAACGCCTGAGTCCATAACATGCATTGTCGGAAACTTCGTCCGAGCAGTTGACCGGTTGCTGCAGGGGTAACCAGCAGGGCAGTCACCAGCAAGGTTCCGACAACTTGGACCATCACGACCACGACTGCGGCTGTAGTGACGCTAAACAGCAAACCGATGTTTCGAACGGGAAGTCCTTGGACACGAGCTGCAACGGGATCAACTGCGCAAGCGAGTAATCCTTGACGAATGAATCCGAGAACAACCAGCGAACCGAGACATATTAGAACGATTAAATCGAGACTCGCCTCGTCAATCAAGTTTAGATTTCCGAACAGAAACGATTCAATATCGGTAGTAAGAGCTCCGCCTCCGAGCCGTAGAATCACAAGCCCCAGAGCCAACATTCCTGTTAGGAAAATAGCAATTGAAGCATCACCAGTCAGCATTTCTCTCGACTGCATTTCATGAATAAGAACGGCAGCAGTGACGCTGAATACAAGTGCATACGACAGCGGCGAGGTAGCGCCTAAGACGATACCAACTGCAACACCTCCAAATGCTACGTGTGCAAGTCCATCTCCCATAAGAGCAAGATGTTGAATCAAGAGGTAGCAACCGAGAATACCTGCAACCACAGTGACCATAATTGCAGCGAGAAGAGGGCGTTGAAGGTAAGGCGCACTGAAGTAATACGGGAAGTAGTCACCAGGGAGGAATGTGGAAACCGCTTCCATGAGTGGACCCAATACGTCAAGGAGAAGAACACCAAGACCCATCATTCTTCCTCCTTAGGATGGTGGTGATGGTCGGCATGTTCGGTATGATCGTGCACGGCCCCAATGCCTCGCAGGTCTGCAAGTTTGACCAAATCCGGAAACTCATCGCTTTTTCCATCGAAACGGATGGTTTGCTCAAGGAACATCATCCGATGGGCGGTTTGCCGAATGGCTGTGAGATCGTGAGAAACCATCAAGATGGTTTTCCCTTCATCATGGCAGAGTTGGTCAAGCAATTTCAACAACGAATTTCGTGATTCGCGGTCAATACCGACAAGGGGTTCGTCCAACAGGATAAACTCAGATTCTGAAGCCAGTGCTCGGGCGATGATTGCACGTTGACGCTGACCTCCCGATAGACGGGCAATGTCTCTGTTTGCGACGTCTTCAAGACCGACCATTTTGATGGCCTTATCCACGCACTTTCGACGACCACCATCTGCAAAACGGAACATGTTTTTCCCGTTAATGGTACCCAACCGTACCAATTCACGAACGGTGATCCGAATGTCTTTCGGTAAATTCGCAGCAGCCTGAGCAACCCAGCCAATCTTCCCAATGAGCCGGCTTGAAAGGGGTTGATGCCCGTAGACGGTCACCGATCCCTGATGGGATTTAAGCACTCCAAGCAGCGTGAGAAGGAGCGTTGATTTTCCGCTTCCGTTCGGGCCAACAAGACCGACAAATTCTCCTCGCTTGATGCTGAAATTGATGTTTTTAAGAATCAGGTTTCCAGAGCGTTTGACGGATAAATCTTTGACATCAAGGATGACTTCATCCTCAGATAGAGTTCCAACGACCAAAGGCTTCATGAGAATCCACGACCATCTAATTGCCGGATAGCATGTTATATGAATAGAACACCAAGAATCAAACACTTCGCGCCTTGATGTATCCAACAACTAATCTTCCGCAAAGGCCGAAGAATATCGCCCCTACGAAAAAAACCGGTATAATGTCAACTGAATGCATCATCTCACCTTTATGCTGGAATAACCCTCGAGTTATATTCATCTCTTGCTAGAAACGGAGTACTCAGCATCCCATTCCTGAGATCAAGTTTGCGAGGTTACTCTCCATCATTGACATGTAATCATCGCTTGGATCGCTTGGAGACAATTCCATGGTATAGAGTGTTTCAATAGACACACCGGTCTCATCGACAATACTCTTAACGGATGTTGGGTCAGTATACTCTTCAACGAAAAGAACAGTAATGCCATCTTCCTTGATGAATTCTACTACTTTCGCAATGTCTTGAGGAGAAGGCTCGCCTTCAGGGTCAAGGCCGTGAACGGTCACAAATTGGATGTCGTATCGAACCGAGAGGTAGGAATAGGCATTGTGATTTGCACTTACCTTCTTCTCATGTCCGCCCGTCATGCAGAGTCCACCGGTCCCAAATGCAGCATCGTAGGCTGTATCTAGGGTGACCAACTTAGCCGAAAACGCAGCACCATTGGTCTTGAAAGCATCTTCACCATCTGGGAAAGCAGCGATGAGAGCATCCATGACTACAGTGGTTTGAGCGTTGAATGCAGCAGGGTCAAGCCAGCTGTGCGGGTCGAAATTCAAGGATTCTTCGTCGTGGTTGTCTTCGTCGTGGCCGTCCTCATCGTGGCCTTCTTCGTCGTGGCCGTCCTCATCGTGGTCATCGCCGGTTCCGGGTTGCACGAAGTTATCAGGGTTAGCCCACATCAAGCCAGCATCTTCACAAGTAGCTTCTGTGGTAAGCATGTTGTCAACGGTGTGAGTGTTTATGTTATAGCAAACCATCGAACCATGTTGATCGTTATGGCCGTGGTCATCATGACCGCCGTTTGCTAGAATGTGCATGGTAACTCCGTGAGGAAGTGCGAATCCGTATTCACCTTCAGCACGAACGTGAAGGGAAGCGTATGCCGCATGATGTTCTTCTTCATCCTCAAACATACTTTCGAGTTCTTCAGCGCTCAAATTGCCGTTCATATCAAGATCCATTTCATCAAACAATAGTTGTAGAAGGTCGTCCATCATTCCATTGCCGTCTTGGTCGTGGTCATCGTGTCCGTCTTCGTCGTGGTCATCGTGCCCGTCTTCGTTCGCTGAAAACATAGTTTTGTATTCATCAAATGACAATTCACCATCACCATCTAGGTCGTACATCATAATCATGTATTCAACCCCCATGGAATCATCGTCTTCCATTGAGTCCATTGTTTCAATGAAACCTCTAAGTTCCACCATGTTGAGAAGTCCGTTGGAATCAAGGTCTGATTCGTTGAACATGTTCATGAAGAAGTTCATTTGGAACTCCATCTCTTCATCGTGGTCGTCGTCCGTGTGGTTGCCGTCGTCATGGTCGTCATCAGTGTGGTTGCCGTCATCAGTGTGGTTGCCGTCATCATGGCCGTCGTGGTCGTCGTCATGGTCCTCGTCCTGGCTCATCATAGTCCAGAATTCATCCCAAGAAAGGTTTCCATCATTGTTGGAATCGGCCATAGCCATGGCTTCTTCTGCGGTAACCTCGTCATCGTGGCCGTCATGGTCATCATGGCCGTCATCATCGTGGCCGTCATGGTCATCGTGTCCGTCTTCATCGTGGTCATCGTGGCCGTCTTCGTCGTGGTCATCGTGTTCGCCATGGTCGTGGTGGGCATGTCCGCCGCCCATCTTGAGTATGGCAATGTTGAACGATTCCAAAGAACTCTCTTCGAATTCAAGGACATATTGGCCCTCTTCTAGGTGGAAGATTGAAAGGACTGCTTCTGTTGCACAGTCGGTCATGTTCTCTGTTTCTTCTGCTTCAAGATGGTCGTGGGCGTCGTGGGCGTCGTGGTCATCGTTTCCGTCTTCATCGTGGTCATCATGGCCGTCTTCGTCGTGGTGCATTTCCTCAGGGAAGGAAATGTTCTGAGCGGTTGGTTCTGCATGAATTTCCGGGAGGACAGAGCCTTCTTCGCCGAGCGTCACGTCTTCATAT
>Ga0206124_10002545_pt1 | contig 13506 bp, 11 predicted proteins | sample Helgoland_Spring_3_FD_148671 | JGI IMG/M metagenome (GOLD analysis project Ga0206124, IMG submission 148671) | Pelagic subsurface seawater microbial communities from Kabeltonne, Helgoland, North Sea - Helgoland_Spring_Bloom_20160321_2 | ecosystem: Environmental > Aquatic > Marine > Epipelagic ... | reverse complement strand
TGAGATAGAGGACTACTAGTCTGTGCAGTAGAATACCAGTTCAAACTAGTTCCAACCGGACAAAACTTAGTAGTAGCCAAAGCACTATATTCTTCTTTAATATCCTTACAGTTTTGTAGAGATTTCCTAATAAATTGGTTAGATTTATACAATGTATATTCACACGATTCATCATATTTATCATTATTAATGTTTGATTGCATTTTGTTGGTCAATAGTTCAATATCGACGCATTTTTTACGTTTGGTGTTAAGATAGAAAGGTAGATCAATAGCTTTATTATCAGCACAAGGAATATTGGTAAGAGCGTATATTCCATCAGCGACTTCTTTTTGGCATTGTTTAAGTTCTTTTACGAAATTTTCTTTTTGGCGAATACATTCATTTTGTTTAATAGTAAAGAAAGAGGAGGCATTAACAGTGGTGAAAGTTAGGACAAGGATGATGAACTTCATAGTTATAATATTTTTAATATTTATGTAATCATTTTTTTTGATAATAATCTATAATGATATATTGAAAAACAATTAATATATTTCAACCAGATTTATATGCAAGATATATTAATAGACTTAGATCCTATAGATAATTGTTATTTTATAATAAGTTAAATATAATAACTTTACAAGAAATTATATATCGATGTAGATAATATGAATTTTCCATATTATAAGAAAAAATATTTATAATCTATTAAAATATTACTATAATGGATTAAAATATAAAAAAGAGTGTTAAGGAATTGATAGAGTGTTTTAGTTGATGAAAAGTGACTATCAATATTTTATATAAAGTAATTAAAAGAATGTCAATTTATACAGTTGGTGATAGTCATGCAATAAATGGTTTTAATGGATACAAAGTTCATCATTTAGGACCAATACTATGTTATAGTTTTGGTAAAGATAAATTAAAAAGATGTGATATTAGTAAATTTAATATGCAAAATAATGATACTATTATTTTTTGTTTTGGAGAAATAGATTGCAGATGTCATATTCATAAACATATAACGAAAGACAATACATATCAAGATATTATAAATTTAATTGTTGATAATTATTTTGAGGCAATAGAGTTAAATATATCTAATTTAGAAATAAAATTGAAAAACGTGTGTGTATATAATGTAGTTCCACCTGTTCAAAAACATAATACTCATGAGAATTTAGAATATCCATATTTAGGAACTGATGAAGAACGAAAAAAATATGTATTATATTTCAACAAAAAATTAAAACAAAAATGTATTGAAAAAAATTATGTTTTTTTTGATGTTTATGATTTTTATAAAGATAATAATGGATTTTTGAAAAAAGATTTAAGTGATGGCAATGTTCATATTCGTGATTCAAAATATATAAACTTATTTATTGAAGAAAATAATATATAAAATTGAAAATTATTAATTAGTTAAATTGAAAAATATCTTTTTTTAAATGTGCGCATAATGGAAATATTTTTCTTATTATTTAATTCAAAAATAATGATACTATTATTTTTGTTTTAGAGAAATAGATTGCAGATGTCTATATATTAACGTATATTTTGTTCAATCATAATTTAGTTTTGTGATAACCAATGTTGGTGATTGTATATTTGTATTTGTAACTGTATATTGACCTTCTATTGTTTTTAAAAATCTATCAACGGCATTACTTTCATCCCATTTATGCCACCCATATTCATCTAATACAATAATTCCATCTTTCACAATGAATTTCCATAAATTAATCAGAACAATATAAGTTGGTTTATCAACATCCATATCTAAATATAATAATTTTATTCTTGCTCCAGGATTTTCATTTTTAAAAGTAATACAAGTATCACACGCATCACCTTTAATTAGTTTGACTTTATTTAGTAAAATATTATTACATTTTTCATATATTACATCAATATTTAAATCCTTTTTATTTGAACATCTATGAATTATTTCTGTCATGAGTTTTTTATTTTGTTCTTCTAATGAATCAATTACATCTGTAGAATCAAAAAAATCAAATCCTACAACTAAAGTTAAACCGTGTGTTTCATTCATTTTAATTAATTGTAACCATAATGCAAGTGACGCACCTTTGAATACTCCAAATTCAAAGATATCACCATTTAGATGCTTTATTTTATTATACAAATTAATTTTTGTAATCATTTTAAACATTACTCTTGTGTCATCACTGAATACTAAATTATTAAAAGAATCGTAAATTTCTTGTGAAGTTTGTTTTTGCAAATTAGCAATTTGATAAGTTTCTTGTTGTGAATTGAAATTATTCATTTATTGTTAAACATTAACATAAAGTTTTATATGTTAACGCATAAATATTAATGATAACTTAATTCAAAAAAATTAATGATTTAATATTAGATTGAAATATTTATATAATCATAAAAATGTTGAATATTAGAATTCTAAAATTAGTAAAAATATTTATACTTACATTTATCATATTTTGTTCCAAAACCAGCACAAGCAAAATGCCCCCATAATGGCATATGAACGTGTGTATGATTTCCAAAAAATAAAGCCATTAACGCAAAATTACTTCTTGATAAAATTATTTTTTTACACATTGTGAGTAAGTATAAATCATTCTCATAGTTTTGATTTTGAATCAACATATCATATTTAAATGATATTTCAGGAATTTTAGTTAGAGGGCTTGTAATAATGATTACTTTAGAATCTGGAAAATCAGACAATAAAATATCTAGTTGTTCTTTTATTTTATTAAGAGATAATGGATTTTGAGTGTTATGTTCAAATCCATACGAGATAGTTTTTCGTAAAGGCTGTGAATTTGAATAATGAGTTTCTTTTGAATTATTTATTAAATTTATATAATATGAAGAACAAATTGAACCATCATAATCTTTTTTATCTGCCATATCATCTAATCTTAAATGTATTACTATACTATTATTAATATCAAATGGAATATTATAATTATGACATACTATATCATTATTAAAATTATGTTTAAAATAAGTTAACATATCACATTGTGTATCTTGAACTATTTTTCCCATACCATAACATAAATCGTAAAATCCAGGTCCATTAATATTAATCTTATCCAAAACTGTAAGTTCAGATGTAACTTTAATTTTTTTATTATGGTCTTTAATTATATTTAAAATAGATTGTAAATATACACTAGTTTTATATTTATCTAATTTACTTATATCATTGATTTTTATAAAATAATTATTTATTTTACAATAATATATTTGATATAGTATACCCAATAATAGACTTCCAATTCTATCACTTCTTAATTTTAATATAAATATCATTTTGATTTACTTTTGATTAGAGTAATATTTTTTTTTTATATACTATTTTTTTCAAATTTTGATAAAACTAAATTATACCAATATTCAAATTTTAATTTATTATAATTGAATTCTTTTTTATTAAATTCAAGTAATGTTTTATTTAATAATTCTGCTGTAATATCTGTCCAGTTATCAATTAATAATATTGGCAAATCTTCATAAATACAATCTAAACAACTTTTTTTCATTATAACAATACAACCTAAACATAATGCTTCCATTGTTCTTATACAATCCATTCCATGTCCAAATGGACTTATGACAAAAGAATATTTAGACATTTCGATCCAACATTCTGTACGAGATTTTTTTTTATTTTGAAAATATGCTACTTTATTTGATAAAATTCTATATAATAGTCTCCTTTCTCCATAATAACGATCGTCAGTAAAATGAAAATGAAAATTACAAAAAGAAATTGGTATTCTTTTTGAAAAATGTTGTGATTTTGATATAATATCTGATAATAGTTTATTTTGTAAATCTATACTTTCACAACCTTCTCCATAAAAAGATTGCGTTCTTTTACCCCAAAAATCTAAACCATATGGTATACTAGTAAACTTATCATTATTTGGTATTGTTTTATTAATAGTAAACCAATGCTTAAAATAAATATTTGCATTTAACTTTTCAATAATTTGACCTTTATCATTAAACCAAGGTATTTTAGCTTCTTGCGCAAACTTATCATTTGGAAATTCGCCATCATCGGCGCAAGTAATAATTATAAATGGAACTTTTAATTTTTCAATGTAAGGTAAAGATTTATTCAAAATATATGGACAATGTATAGATAATATTATAACATACGGTCTTTTATTTAATTCTTCAACATTTATATTGCTTAAATCAAGTAAACGACTATTCGGATAATTTGTTGGAAATAAACTTATATCTGCATATTCTTCAAAACATATTGCTGAATAATACATTTAAAGTAAAATATAAATTATATTCTTTATATGATAATATTTAAAAAAAAATATTATACGATTTATTTAGGACAAGGTTTTCAATGATAATTTTACTGAAATTGTAGTATTAGTTGTTCAAAGTTATCAAACAAATAACAATCATTATTTTTGAACAATTCCTCATTATTGAATATAAAAATTTTATCTGTTATATGTTTTAAACTATTGTATCCTACAAAACTATCTTCAATTCCAATTATATACTTTTCATTGTTATAATATTTATTTTTAGCAGTATAATAACAATCAGGTGAAGGTTTAGAAAAATTGTAATCGTCTCTACAAATCCAATTTTTTATTTTATTTAATAATGGTAATTTTTGTTTAAAAATATTTACAGTATCTATATTAGTGTTTGTTACTATACAAAAATTAATAGAATTGGAAATTAAATATGTAATAAATTTATCACTATTTTTAGTAAATACAATACTTTTTGTTTTTAATTCTTCTATTTTTTCTCTTTTTATTTGTTTTAATTTTTCTGTGTTTAAAATAATACTTTCAAGATAGTTATTAATATTTCCATTATTTAATATTTCTTTCCATTTTTGATATTCTAAAGTTTTTATACTATGTTTTTTAAATACATTCATATAAGAATCATAATGTGCTTTTCCTGATTGAATTAATGTTTCATCTAAGTCAATAAAAAATATAAAATCTTTTACATTATGATCTTTTATAGGAGAACTTTTAAATTTATAAAAACACTCCTCAATAGAATTATTAAAATCAGTAAAATTATAGTCATTAATATTATATTTAATATCTATTAATTGTGTATCATAAGGTCTTAAGGCAATGATATCTTTGATTTCATTTATTGACATAATATGTGATGTATCAAGATTTAAATAATTTCCTATTAATTTAGTAATGTCATATTTTGTAAATTTATTTAATGGATTATAAAAATGAAAAATACCGTTATTTTTATAACAACAGTCCAAAATAAAATGACATAAATCTTTAATATAAACAGGTCTTCGGATATTATAATTATCTTCTTTATGTATATCTTGTGTTAAATTCATTATATTTTTACCTAAAATAGTAACTACATTATTGTGTAATTTTGATGACGATGAATATAATGCTGGTATTCTTATCAAACAATAATTACTACAATTGGACATTACTTTAAATTCAGATAATAATTTTGATATACCATAATTTTGCAATGGATTTTTTAAATCATTAGGATAATTTGGTTGTTTTGTGCCATCAAAAACATAATCTGTTGATAAATGAATAAATTTGATATTTAATTTTTGACAAATAAAAGAAGTATTATTAACAAGTTCAATATTTATTTTTTTCGTAAAATCCCATTCTTTTTCACACACATCAGGTAATCTTTCAGCTATTAAATATATACATATCGAAATTTGTTTGTTTAATAAAAAGTTTTCAATATCATTTATATCGAAAAAATTCAATTTAAACATATTATCTTCATTTAATTTATTTTTATTGTAAGTGCCGTAATATTTTATTTTTTTGATATCTAATAATTTACATAATTCTATACCAACAATACCTGATGCTCCGCAAATTAAAATTGTCATATGTTGTTTATTTAAACTGTATTAATACTTAATATTTAAATAATAGAATATAATTAATACTAATATATTTTAATATGATAGATAAAATAGTCATTATTGCTTGTGGAAAAGGAACAAGATTGATGCCTTTAACATCTTGTATTCCAAAATTATTAATAAATATTAATAATGATAATATGCTAGTTAAAATTGTAAATTATTGGAAGCAATACTGTAAAAAAATAATTATTGTTACTAATAAAGAGTATAATATTTTTGTTGATTTTTATATGAAATTTTTTACTGATATAGAATATAAAATTAAAAATGTTTTAATAGATGACCAAGAAAATGCTTATACTATCTGTAAAGCATTGGATAATATTATAAATGAAAAAATTTTAATTACTTGGTGTGACGTTGTACCAGTTGAAAAAATTGATTTTTCAAATATAGATAACAACTGTATATTTATTTCTAAATTTTATAATTATAAGAGCAGATATTATGCTGAGTCTCCAAATAAATTAATAAAAGTTGATAACTATAATGAAGGTAATGTTATTGGTATATATTATATATATAATTTTAAACCAATAACAATATCTTCTGATAAAGATGATTTTTGTGATTGTTTTTTAGATAATTTTGATAACTTTTTTACTTTAGAAGTTGACGATATGATAGATATTGGTGATATGAAAAAATTAACAAATTTATTAAAAACAAATAGAAATAAACTAAATACACGATATTTTAATAAAATAGAAAAAAATGGTAATGTTTTAACAAAATCAAGTACTTGTGAATATGGTGATAAAATAATTAAAACACAAATAGATTTTTATTTGTATATAAAAAACAATAAAATAAATTATCCACTCAATGAAATATATGATATTAAAAATAATTCATTTAAGATGAACTATATTTCTCAACCTTTATTATATGATGAAATTCTGAAAAAAAAAGATTTTGTTGAAATTTATAATTTACTAAGATACTTGAAAACCATATATAATAATAACGAGATTAAAATTGATAATGAAATTATAAGAAAAGATTTATTTTTAGAAACTATAACAAAAATCAAGATTCGAAATGACAACATTACTACCATTTTAAATGAATTTTCATTTATTAAATATGTAAACAATATTGAAGTTTATTCATTTGAAACTATAATCAAAAAAATAGAAGTAAATATAAATAAATTTTTGAAGGACAAACAGTTAAGTTATAATTTAATTCATGGTGATTTAAATTTGAGCAATATCTTTAAAATGGAAAATAATAAATATATATTTATAGATCCTAGAGGATGTTTTGGAGACACTAAGATATATGGATTAAAATATTATGAATTATCTAAAATATTTTTTTCTTTATTTGGATTTGATGAACTAAATAATTCAGCAAAGTATTATTTTTCAATAGATAATAATAATATACAAACAAATATTAATTTGTTGCTTGAATCTATCAATATAGATGATTCACTTTTTACATTAGAAGAATATGAATTTATAATTACATTAGCTGTATCAATTTGGATAGGATTACCTTTTTATTTTAAAAATAATATATCAAAATTAATTGGAACATATTTCTATGGGTTATATATTGGAACACTATATTTGGAAAATATCAATGATTTAATTAGAAAAAAACTAATTAAATTGAATCCAAGAAAATCAATTATAATAAAAAATTCTTCAATTAATCACAAACTATATGATGAATTAAAAAAACCCATTATACAACAAGAAATGGAAAGTTACGAAAATATGATAATAAAAAAACCATGGGGTTTCGAATTTTTAGCTATTGAATTAAAAAAATTATCATTACTAGTTTTGCATATCAAAAATAATGAATCTACATCTATGCATTGTCATAGTGATAAAGATACACCAATGTTACTAGCACAAGGTAAATTAACAATTAAAACATTAACTGAAGAATACCCAGTAATTGCAGGAGATATTGTTATTTTAAATAGAAAAATATTTCATCAACTATGTTCATATTCTGATAATACAATAGTGTTAGAATTTGAAATGGAAAAACCTAATAAAAATGATTTAATTCGTTATAAAGATAAATATAATAGGGAAAAAAAAAATTATGAAGATAAAAAATCTATTATATTTAATGCAAGAGATTACGATGACCAATATTTTAACTTTACAGATTGTAATAATTTTAAAAAAAACTTTTTAGATAGTTATATACTGTTTAAAAATGGAATAATTATATTTGATGAAAATATAAAAAATGATTCTGTTATAATTATATTAGAAGGTTGTATAAATGTAGAAGGTGTATATATTAATCAAGGTTCTATTTTAAGATGTTATAAAATTATGAATAAAAATATTATTTATATAGATGACAATTTTAAGTATTTAATATATAATAATATTTAAACACACTATATAATATTAAAAGTTCAATCCTCTTAATATAATGGTATTACCATATTTATTCAAATTATCAATAAAAGTGTATTGAGTGATAAAAATATTTGTAATTTTATAACAAAATAATAACGTGTAATAAACTATATAGTATTTCAAATTAAATTATAATATTAAATGAATTATTGCTATTATCTAAAGAATCAGGTTGTTTTAATTTTAAAATCCAGGTGTTATGAGCCATTTGGTATTGATTATTAGGAGCACAAGAAATACATTAAAAACGTAGTTAATTCATTTACTTAGAAAAATTATAATAATTGTTGAACAAAAAATTAGAAAATAATATAAAAGAATGTTAAATAAAATATATAAAAAATGAATAGAGTAAATTTAAGAGATTACTATATCATTAATAAAAATGAATTTATTGGTGAAGCAGGTCACAATAAATTATTAGTTGGATTAAAGAAATATATAGAAAATATTGATGATACTAATGTAAAAATAGTTGGTATTGATGTAGGTTCTTGTATTGGTGATTATATACCTAATTTGACTACTATTTGTAAAGAAGAAAATAAAAAAATATTATGTTTTGAACCTAATCCTGTAAATATTTTACATTTAGAACAAATAATAAATCAAGATAAATGTTTAAAATTATTCAAATATTGTATTTCAAATGAAACTACAATAGCTAACCTTTATAATTATAAAGGTAATAATACAAATAATACAAATAATAATATTGCTGGTTTAAGAAGCGGAGGAGCTATTATATGTAAAGTTGATGTTAAAAAATTAGATGATGTTTTAGATGAAGAATTTAAAAATCAAAATATTGTAATTAAATTTATTAAAATAGATACAGAAGGAAATGATAGCAATGTATTAAAAGGTTTTAAAAAATACTTACAATATACGAAATATATTATATTTGAATGTAGTGATTGTTTAGATGATTTTAGAGGTCCGGGAATACAAAATCCGATGAAAGATGTCGTAGTGTTTTTATCAAATAATGGATTTGATACTTATAGAATAGGAACGAAAAAATTATTTAAAGTAAACGATGAATATTGGGATCAAGTCTATGATGATATAAAGTTTTGGTCAAATTGTTTTGCATTAAAAAAAGAGGATAATTTGATAAATAAATTAATAGATAAAAATTTTGATTATAGATATTAAATATAATAATATGAGTTTTGATTTATTATCTGCAAAAAAAATTATAATTTACCAACCTTATGGAGGATTAGGAGATAATTTAGCATTTTCTACCTTACCTGAATTATTTAATAATAAAGGTATTATGTGTTATATTCATATTAATAATTCAACAAGAAATGATGACGAAGTTTATGATTTAGTATGGGGGGTAAATCCATTTATTATTGGTAAATCAAATGATACACCAAATGCTGGTTCTTGTCGCCTTAAATATTGGACACCAGCACGTTTTAATAAATGGTTTATTGAAAGAATTGAAATTGCTCATGATTTAAAACCAACATCTTATTATCCAAAAATTTATTATGAACCAAAAATTATTTTAGATTTATCAAATACTATTTTTATAGATTTGACAGGTGTTAGTCAAATATTTCATTTTAATAAATCTAAAGAATTTATTGATTATTTTGTTCCTAAAATAATTAATAAAAATAAACCTATTAAAATAGTAAACAGAAAAAAATTCATAAATTCTCATTTTGAAAAAGTTTATGATTACTTGAAATTAAAACTCAATAATTGTGAGTATTATACAATTGATTCATTATATATGTATTGTGATGTAATTAAATCTTGTTATATGTTTATTACACATAATACCGGGATTCAATCCTTAGCAGCAGCAATAAAACAAGATTCAGAACTACCAAATATTTTATGTTGTAATCAATTTCAAACTTTTACTGAACAAGAAAACAAAGGATACTATAATTATAAAAATGTAGAATATTATAATTCTAAAATTAGTGATTAGTCTTAATTAATAAACGTATGAATATTTATCATATTTTGTACCAAATCCTGTTCAAGAAAAATATCCCACATTGATATATTAAAGTGAGTATAATTTTTTTATATTAAAATGATATGTTAGGAATATTAGTTATAGAAGTTGTAATAATGATTACTTTAAAATCTAAAAACAAACAATAAAATATCTAATTGTTTTTATTTGTTGAAGATGTTACTATAATATTAACTAATATTTTATTTTGTAAATCTATAATTTCAAAAACTTCTCCAAAAGAATATTGCTTTTTAATTTCAAAAATCTAAATCATAAGAAATTCTTATAAATTTATTATTATTCAGTATTTTTTTATTAATAACGAACTAATTGCTTTAAATAAATATAATTTTTGGTAATTTGTCAATTATCCTCAAATCAAACATATGAAAACTTATCATCATATACATAAGTGATAACTACAGATAGAACTTTATGAGAGTAATAATTTTTTTTTAACTTTTTAATATTTATGTTAGTTGAATCAACTAAAGTACTATTTAAATAGTTTTATATTTGAACTATGTTTAAATCATTTAAATGATAAGAGTTTTTTAAAATATTATACCAATTTTTTGAATCAATTAAAAAGAATTTTTTTTCATTATTAACATTTATACTGTTTAAAATGAAAAGACTACCTCCATTCATTTTAAAATAAATTTTATCACATAATCTTGATATCTTTTCATTAACCAGTAAATTTTCACCATCATTTGATAAAGGATTATTTAAATCAGTCTCAATACAAATAATTTTATCATTTTGAATATCAGTTTTTTTTGCAATTATTAATGTAGTATTATCATCTATTTCTGAAAGTAATTTAAGTATTATTTTATCATTAATATTAATATTAGTATGTTGTTCAAATCCACAAGTGCTTCTTAAATTATAAAAAAATATAAGTTTTTTATTTAAAGATTTCAAATAATTTTCAGTTTTGTCAATATTAATATCAGGTAATATAGGTATTAATTTTTTATCATTATCACAATTAAACTGTATATTTAAATTGAATTTAGAGTTTATTTCATTGATTGTTTTTTTGATAAAAGATGTTCTTCCTAATAAATTAATACAATTACTATTGTCTTGAATAAGCATTTTCCATAAATTTATATATAATTTGTTGTTTTCATAATGAAATAATACATTATGCAAATTTGTTATAATATCATTTTTAATTAATACATTTTTTGTGTTTTTTGAATCCCATATACAATTATGGTTTATAACTTCTACATTCTTAGAAATTAAATTATTATATAAACGTTTACAACTTGCAGGTACTAATTTAAATATAGAAGTAGGATTACTACTAATAAATATTTTTACAATTTCTAATGTAACTAAAATATCTCCACTATGGCTAGGATTATGTAAATATATTTCAGTCATATATTTGGTTTTACATTATAGTAGAAATAAAATTTCAAAAATTACACGTATGTATATAAATTTAATTATGAATTTGAAAAATAAATATTTCATCTTTTAGATGTAAAAATTTAGAATTAATGAATTTGTAAAATAAATATTTCATCTTTTAGATGTAAAAATTTAGAATTAATGAATGTTGGATCTTTAGTATTATTATGATTTATAGATATAAAATTAATAGATTCCATATAATTTTTTATTAATGAAAAACTATTTTCAGTATTTAAATATTCATTATTTTCTGGTTCAAGAGTAACATATACTACATATTTTTTTATATATTCTCCACCGCTTTTAATAATATCAAGGTCAGCACCTTGTGCATCAATTTTAATATAATCAATATATGGTATTTGCTGAAAAGGAAATATTTTAAAAAAATCATCTAATCTATATTGTTCTACATTAATTTCTTTTTCTACTGGTCTTATTTTCATAAAATTTTGACTTAACTTGTATGTACTTGAACAACCAGGATCTACATTTGTAACATATAAAGTAGTATTTTTTGATTCTAAACCAAGTGCACATTGTGCTATTAATAGTTTTTCACCTATTAATGAATGTTCATTTAAATATTGAACTGGTTCAATATATTTTATCAATTCTTTATTTTTTTTAACCGTATTATTTTTGAAATAATTGATATCTTTAATACTTGAAACGCTTTCTGGATTTGGTTCAAATCCAAAAACTAATAAATCATCTGGTTCTTGTTTTAACCATTGACAACTATGTGGTGCATTAATAGATAACCCAATATCAAGTTTAACTTTTTTGATATTATTTGGTATATATATGTGATTATTTTGTATATTAAAAAATCTATGCATTTGATTAAAAGTATTATAATATAAATGACATATATTACGCAAGAACTTAGGAAAGATGGCTTTGGTGGTCAATATCAAACTATTATAAATACTATATTGTATTGTAAGAAAAATAATAAATTATTTGTTTACACGCCAATTAAAAAAATGGAACATAATTATGAAAATGATGTTTTATTTTTACAGAAAATAGAAAAACTTATGAATATAAAAATATATAAATCAATATGTGAAATTAATTCAAATATTGTAACATATTCTGTCAAAGATTCAATATTTTTTTTTGATAAAAATATAAATAATTTAGATACTGAAATAAATGAAATTAAAAAAGACTTTTGGCAAAATAAAGATAAAAATTGTTTTAAAAATAAATTATTTAATATAGCTGTTCATATTAGACGACCAAATCCAGATGATAATAGAATAATGGGTGCTGATACACCAGATAAGTATTATTTAGATAAAATAAATAATCTAAGACAAAAATATAAAGATAAAAAGATTTTATTTCATATTTATAGTCAAGGAGAATTATGTAATTTTAGTAAATATATAGCAAATGATACAATATTGAAAATAAATATGAATATTTTTGATACTTTTATAGAAATGGTTGGTGCAGATGCATTAATAATGTCAAAAAGTTCATTAAGTTATAGCGCGGCTGTTTTATCAGATAGAGATATATATTATCAACAATTTTGGCATCCTCCAATGAAACATTGGTATATATAAGTAATTAATTTTATAAATTTATACAAATGAAACCAATTACTATAATTGGTATTGGTAAATTAGGTTTAGGATTTGCTTTAATATTAGAAAAACATTACAATGTGTTAGGTATTGATATTAATCAAGATTATGTTAATAATCTTAACAATAAAACATATACTACTAATGAACCAGAAT
>Ga0206124_10002542_pt1 | contig 13508 bp, 9 predicted proteins | sample Helgoland_Spring_3_FD_148671 | JGI IMG/M metagenome (GOLD analysis project Ga0206124, IMG submission 148671) | Pelagic subsurface seawater microbial communities from Kabeltonne, Helgoland, North Sea - Helgoland_Spring_Bloom_20160321_2 | ecosystem: Environmental > Aquatic > Marine > Epipelagic ... | reverse complement strand
TTTTGACACAGCACAAGCGTACGCACACGAAAGAGAAACCGTACGAATGTGATGTGTGCGAGAAGCGTTTTACTCAATCTGGTAGTTTAAAAACGCACATGCGTATTCACACGAACGAGAAACCGTATGAATGTGATGTTTGCGAGAAGCGCTTTAGTCGAGCTGAAAATTTGAAAGTCCATATGCGTATTCACACGAAGGAGAAACCGTACGAATGCGATGTGTGCGAGAAGAGGTATCGTCAATTGAGTGGTTTATGGTACCACATGCGCACTACTCAACATTAGGTGCTCATTTGTAGTTCTAAAGTATACACATACACGCGTCGTAAATTCATGCATGCAAACAAAAAATTCAAAAAATTCAAAAAATTTCCTCAACTGCTCTCCATTATTGTATATCTCACCACCTTCTTTGCTCTCTCTCTCTCTCTCTTTCGCGCGGCGGTTGGTGGTGGAGGTGCCCTCTCTCTCTCTCGAGAAGAGCGTTTCATTTTTGAGCGATGATGTCGCCTTTGTCGTCGTCTTTGTCCTCCTCCTTTTCCAACCGTTCTTCCGTTTTATCTTCTAAAACGGGAAAACGATTCCCCAAAAGCTTTAGTCGGCGGATGATGATGACGACGACGAATGCTTCCTACGATGACGATGCAAACGCGAATGGCGGCGACGAGTATTATCGAGACGTGGAGTTGAACGTGCACTTGCTCTCGCCAAATAATCATCATCATCGGCAAAGGTATTACGATGATGAATACAACACCAAAAATAATTACAGGGGCGGGGTGATTATCCAAGAGCACACCAATACGGTGTGCGTCCCGGTGTACGCGAAACCTCCCTTGGCATTTTTGTTGGGCATGTTTTGCGCGATGCCGATCGCATTGTGGGAAGCAAAGAGGAAAGTGAGGCTCGACTCGAGGATTTATGGTGGGTTGGATTCGTCTTCGTCTTTGTCGTCTTCGCCCGCGGGGTCGGAGGGGGAAGCTTCGAGGGGCCCTCAACCGCCCAAAGCGACTACTCCTTCTTCAGCTTCGTCTGCGCCGACGGGACCAGGCAAGCGCGCTTTGAAAGCATCGACGGTAGCCGCGCTGGCGCGCGTGAACCCTGAGATGTATCTGCCTACGCCAAAGGAGAGAAGTTACGGGCATCAAGCGTCGTCAAACGTGGCGAGCGGTGAAGGAATGTCGATGGAAAGAAAAGGAGGGAGAGAGAGTAAGGTGACGTTTTCGAGAATGGTGGATGGCGCGCGGTCGATGATTGCATCCGCGGCGACATCGACGATAGACATGGCGGTTTCTACCTTACCGACGGTGGTTATAGAAGAGGATGTGAGTGGCGATGACGATCTCGACATTATGCGTTTACGCAAAACTAATGATAGCACTAGCAGCAGCAGCAGCACTAGCAGGACGCTTATCGCCGCGAGATGGAGTCCACCAGAGCATGATCCGTCTGCGACGATTTTAGTTGGCGGAAATATAGAACAACTTGGCGGTTGGACGCCGGAGAACTGCGTCCATATGAAAAGCATAGGCGGGAACAAATGGATCGCGGATATCGGTCACATCACCGCGGCTACCGAAGTTGAGTTCAAATTCGTCGTCGAAAGCAAGACATTCGGACGTCGCGCGGAAACGGGCGAGGTGAGAAAGTTCAACGTCCCAGTATTGCGCGCGGGCGAAACGAAGTATACTCACGTAGCGAGACAAGCGCCGAGATGGTAAAAAGTGTTCAAGAATATGATATTAAATAGAAAAATAATTTACAAGATGCTACAGAAAAATACTTTGTAGCGACTTTAATTTCGACCTTGCCTCTTTGGATACCTTCCTCTCGTCTTAGGTTGCGTGCTTTTCCTCCTCGTCGCTTTGCTGTCAGCGGCGCTTTGTTCTTGCAACGATAGATTCATAAGCTCTTCGTATCCCAAACGTCTATTCACCCCTCCGGTACTGTAGTCACCATCGCCCGATTTCACCCTCCTTTCCATACCGATAAATACGGAACATTTATCGCGATCCTCGTTTCTACCGCTACTTTTATTACTGCTGCTACTATTCATGGCGGGCGTGCCGCCCGCCGTTTCGGGCAAAATGGTGTTCTCTGGAGGAATATACGGCGCTACGACGACGTTTCCCGCACCCGCCATCGGCGCGTTCTCAAATATACCAGCCGCGGTGTTGTTATAAAACCCATTTGGAAAGCGAGCAAAACACCCTACTTTTATGGGTACGCCTTTCCCGTTGAACGGCGTGAGAATCGAAGCGCACGACCCAAAACTCCCCACGTCGCACACCGTCGATACGGTGGTCGTCGAGAATTCCCCTTCTACTACTTCTTCTCTCGCGTTCTCGTTCTCATCGCCGAGGAGCGCGCGAGCGTTTATTGACGCAGAAATTAAATCTTCGCGCCATGCCGGGACAGCTAACGTCCCTCGTCGCATTCTTGGACCAAGAAACTTGCGAATATCATACACGCACACGCCTTCGTACCCGCTCTCGGAATGAAAAATCAAGCGCTCGTCTTCTAAATGTAAGCAGGTTTTTTGCTCCGAGATGTAATTGTTCACAATTTTGTTGTTTCCACGACCCTCTTGTTCGTACCACGGCGGCGCGAACGTTGCGATTGGAATATTTGATTGCGTTTTCGATCGCCGGTCGACTAGCACGACGAGCCCTCCTTCCATTGCTGCAGTAACGACTGGCCCTCTCGCTGCGATCGCTTTTATTTTTCTCATGTAGTCTTCCCCTACTCCGTAATCGTTCAACATCGTCTCTTTCACTTCGTTCCGATTGAAATCGATGCCACGAACCCCCAAACTCGTACCAAACCAAATGACTGAGTCCCAAACCGCTTCTTTACTAATGCACGTTGCGCCCAAAATTTCACCTTCGCTTTCTAACGGGACGTACCAACGCGAGTTTGCGTCTCGCTCTTTTGCGGTGCGTAAATCCATGATTACATTTTCCGCAAAATCAGATGACGAATACGCGCTCGCATCTCGAGCCAAATCGTGAATCTTTGCCGTGCAACTCTTCTCGCAACAGGCAACGATAGAATCCGCGTGTAATGCCAGTAACGACGAATTCGCGTCTCGTTTGGTGACCATCGGTCTGTGAATAGACGGCGAACCGTCCAACGAAGACCACGAACGCAGTCGACCGGAATTTTCAGAAACAGCGACAAAGTTATCGGTCAAACACATGTCTCGAATGTTGCTATCTTTTGCCTCTAACGTTTGGATCCTGCCGCCCGCGACGTTATACTTCGCGTCGCCGAGACCGTTGTACCAAAATTTCACGGAGGATGTATTATAACTCGCCACGGTTTGTTGGTCGCATATTAATCCGCGAACAAACGAGGGACCGACGTTTGCGAACAACGGCTCGACCATTTTGCGACGCAAATCTTTTTCGGTTTCGCCGTTCCAAGAAACCCACGGCTCTGTGGCGAGATAGGAGTCTCGCACCGTTCGCCACACGTTTGAGTTTGGAGCTCTGACACTTCTGCGGGAGGATTTCGTCGCAGTAGACGAAGAAGACGAAGACTCCTCCGAAGCTACTAAACACGCCGAGGAGCGGTAGAATAGCTTTTCAAACAGCGCGTTTCGAGTCTCTTCGGCTCGCGCGATGTTGTATAACATTTTACACGCGCTTCCAAGCACAACGGTTTCGCGGGGAGAGAGTTTTGCAAACACGAGGCGCCATATATCTATCGGGAACACATCGTGCGGCGAGACGTCTTCTTTGGTGTTGTTATTGACGAGGTGGTGACGATTCTTTTTTTCGGCACTCTTCTCTTTCTCCATCTCGTCTTCGTCGACGTCGTCATCGAGGTTGGCATCGAAAACTCCCAAGTCCTCGTCGCCGCCGCCGCCATCGTCGTCGTCGTTATTGTTGATATTGAGACTCTTACTTTCGTTTTCAGCTTTAGCAGCCGCCGAGGCGTCAAAGTTCACATCCCAAAGCACCTCAACCCCGCCTCTACATCCGCTGTTATTCCTCTCCACTCTTCGCACCGCGTGATAAGGCGCGTTCGGCGTCTCGAGAAATTCCGACAATTGCACCGTCTTTGTTGATTTCTTCCCGATCTCGCACGACACAAACACGCGATCCATCGAACTTTTATCCAAGGTTTCAAACTCCAGTTTACCGAACAACCGTCTCAACTCTTTCCGATTTTGTTTATATTTCGTCGGGGAGAGTAAGTTATGCGGCCGACTTTCATCCAACGAAGACGACGCGTACCTTTCGAACGCGACTTCTTTATCGCTTTCGTAACTATTAAAACCTGCTGGATACAGCGGCGGAAGCGACAAAGGAGACCCCGAGAAAAGAAGACGGTTACCCATGCGAGGCGACGCCGAGCTCGGCGAGAACGCGTACTCAGACATCATCGGTATCGGTATCGTCGCGGAGTTAAAAAATGCCTCCTCTTCCTCCACCTGCGACGTCGTCGTCGCGCTATTCCTCCTCTCTCGCCTCTCCAACCGTTTCGTTTCTCTCTCCAACATCTGCCGTTTCTTCAACTCTTTCGCTCGTTTCTTCAACTCTTTCCCACTCATGCCGTGACGATACGCGTAGTTTATTATCTTCTCCGACGGGGATGAAGAAACATTGACTTTCCCCGGAGCAGCGTTGTTAGTATTAGTAGTATCATTCTTGGTATTAGTAGTGGTAGTATTCGTCTCCTCTTCTTCTCCGCCGTCCTCCCCGCCCGCGTTCTTAAAACGATGCATTTATTCTTTCCCGTTAGGGGAAAACCTCAGACGACAACAAACGGTAAACAAAGAGGCTCAAACGACGCTCTTTTAATCGCGCATCGTCACCAAAAACACAAAGCAACAGAGCAGTAAACGGTGCTCTCGTCGAGAAATCGCTCCAGAGAGAAAAGAGAGAGAGAGAGAAAGGAAAGATACCCAAAAGAGGGCGTTCGAGATGTGATGATTTTGAATATTCTTTTCCTGATGTCTCTTTCCGATAACGGTTTCAAACGCTAAAAATTGTACTAACTACCACACGCGCGATGTGCTCTCTCCCTCTCTCTCTCTCTCTTTTTCTCTCGCAACATTGATTAAACTACTCTTTGGTCAGCGGCTCTAACTTCCCGCACAAATTTTCCACTCTCGCGACTAAGCCTTTCCTCATCGCTCGGATATCGGTAAACCCGTAGGATTCGACGGCGTCGGCGCGTAACAAACTCTTTTCCAACAAGTGCGCGGCTTCTCGAGCGTTTTTTAAGGTGGTTTTTCGCAAATCGTCGGAGATTAAAGACGGGTCGTTTTTGTGGACGTCGAGAATGTCGTCGACTCGGAATTTGATGGCGTCGACGTCGGCGATGATCTTTTGGAGCTCGTCCGAGGCTCCGCGGCGTTTGGCGAGGTCGTCCATTTCGGGAGGAGGAGGAGGAGGAGGAGGAGGAGCGCGTCGGCGGGAGTCGTTTTGGTAGTCGTTCTGATGATGCTGGTTTCTTCTCTCGGCAGAGTTGGTGTAGTTACTGTTGCGCGCGTCGTCGTCGCTGCCGCCGTCTAGTACTATTGGAGAAGATTCGCGTTGGTGTTGTTGATGTTGCGGATGTTGACGATACGGATTTTCTTCCGCAGGCGGGAAAGGTTGCCTTTGCGACGAAGACGAAGTCCCGTACCCGTACCGACTCGTATCCTGCCTCTCCATCGTCGCTTGGCCACTAAACCCACCATTATTATTCGTAGTATTCTCAGGAGAATAACTATTCTTCGCCTTGATCCTTTCAATCTCCCTCCTCGCTTCCGCTCTCGCGTCCGCCTCTTTCTCGTAAAACTGCTCTCGTTTCTCCCTTCGAATCGCATCTAATTCGTCCGCAACTTTTCGTCTCCTACACGCGTCGTTTTCCCACAAACTGATTCCAGTGCACGATCCCGTTATCCCGCACTCTTTCAAGGTCGTGTTCGGGTCGGAGGTTGGTAGGATTTTCCCTTTATATCGCACATCGTAATCCGATTCGTTCAGTTGCGCTTCTTTGCACAAAAGCATTTTCAACACGAACGTCGGGGTGGATGTGCGCGCGATTAACTCAATCTTATTATCGTTATTACGATTTGAAGAAGAAGAACTAGTCATGCCGACGGTGGCGGTGACGATGAACGGCTTTTCGTGCTCTCCTTCCTCCGTTCGAGAAGGAGGAGAGTTCATCTTTGCGCTCATCTTTTCTCCTTTGTTTTTGAAGCATTTCGTCTCAAAGAAGCTTCGATTATAGGCGAGATGCGCAAAGCGTCGATTAATGTTTCGAGCGAGCGAGCATCTCTCTCTCTATATATATATAATTATATTACATGCATACTGGTACTGTTATCTCTCTTTCTACTATTTCACGTAGCTTTTTCTACATCGTTGCTTTCTCACGTATTACATACGCGCCGCGGAGACGTCTCGCTTTCGTCTCTCTCTCTAACTACCGCATCCAAGGCGACTGGCTTCGGCTTCCTTCTTTTGGTTTGTTCACGGAGATTGGTGTCGTTCTTCCGCTCGTGTTGGCGCTGCTCGAGGCGGCGGCGTCGCTGGTGGTGTTGTTGCTGTTGGGACGAGGCGGTGGGGTTCGTTGTTGAAACCTTTGTCTGATGGCGTCGTCTTCTTCGTCGCGAGAGGAAGATAAACTACTGCTCTTCGAAGAAGACCGATTGTCGTTCTCAAAGGTGGAGTTGATGGTGGTATCGTTATTCAAACCGTCCAGAGCGGTTTCTTCGTCGGAGTCGAACGAAAGTTCCTCGTCCCCGCCGTCGTTTTTGTTGTTGTTGTTGTTGTTGCCGTTGTTGTTCTTCTTGGTGCTTTTGCTGTTCCTATTCGTATTAGTATTATTATTATTATTCATGTTCATATTCCTCGTCGCGGCGGTAAGTTTTCTCAAATCGTCGTCGTCCTCCTCATCATCATCATCACCATCAAACCTTTCGTTTTCATCTATGCTCATCTTACTCCCAAAATACGCCAATTGAGTGGGCGAAACGTACGTGAATCCGAGAAAATGGTGTTGCTCCGCCGAGCTCGGACTCGCCGCCGCGGATTCGGCTTCGGCGTGGACTTTCGCGTCCGTCCACTTCTTATCAAAGTGTGCCACGCACCCGTCCCCTTTATCTTGGTCAATTTTCGGCACGAATGGTGCCGGGACTTCTCGTTTTTCGAGCTTCGCCCAGTTGATTTTCGAAAAAAACTTGTGTTTCTTCACCTCCTCGGTGCCGTTTTTAGACGTCGAATCTTTCTTCAGATTCACGTCGCTTCCTAAAGAAAAATTCGGATCTTTCATGGTTAAATTCTGAATCAATTTCGCCGCGTCGTTTTCCACGAACGTCGGCATTTTAATCTTTTGCGACGTGATCGCCTTTTGTATCGCCGCTTTATTTTTTCCTCGAAAAGGTAACTGCCCAATCAACATCTCGTACAACAAAACGCCGACGGACCACCAATCCGCCTCTTTCCCGTGACCTTTATCTTTCAAAATTTCCGGCGCCATGTAATCGATGCTCCCAACCAACGAGTTCGCTTTCTCGCCGTCGCTGCTAAACTTCTTCGCTAAACCAAAATCGGTAATTCTCACGTGTCCTTCCCTATCGACTAAAATATTCTCCGGTTTCAAATCTCTGTGCATGATGTTCAGCGAGTGCAAATGTCCAATCCCGCAGACGATTTCCGCGATGTAAAATCTCGTCAATCCAACGTCAAACATCCCTTCTCGATACATCCAATAAAACAAGTGCCCACCGTTGATAAAATCTAAAACTAAATACAACTTCGTCGCGGTTTGGAAACTAAATCGTAACTTTACCACGTACGGGTGCGTGATGCTCGTCAAAATGTCCCTCTCTTGCTTCGTATATTCCATCTGCTCTTTCGCAATCACCACCTCTTTCTTCATCACTTTCATCGCGTACAGAACCCCGGTATCTTTCTTCCTCACTTGAAACACTTTCCCGAACGCGCCTTGGCCGACGAGATACAACGCCTCGAAATCCTCCGGCGTCAACTTTTTCATCGTCGTCTGCGTTTTCCCGTCCTTGGCGGTAGTGCTGCTCTCTTCCAATCTCGCGTCCGGATCGTCCTCTGGCCTGCACATCACCGTGTTCGCTAACAACGTCGAATCTACGCGTCGTAAATTCGAGGTCAATGCGCTCGTCTGTTTGTTATTAAATTTGTTCATCGTCGTATTCGTCGCGTTTTGTGGCACGTCCGAATCGGACGAATAATAATAGTTTTGCGTTTGCTTCGACACCTCCTGCTGGCGGCTTACATTCGTTTTTTTATTCTCGGTCGTCGCAGAAGTCGTAAAACTCTCCTGTCGCATGAGTTTGTTCAGCTCTTTCTTCACCTCTTTGTCAGTCGTCGGCAGCGGCGGAAGTCCCGCCATCATCCACTGTTTCGCGTTTTCCGACGCGTCTTCAATAAAAACAGTTTTCGCCGCCGCCCCCACTTCTTTGGATGCTGATTTCTCTTCTTTGTCTTCTTCTTCTTCGTCTTCTTCTCCTCTCGAATCAGCAGCAACTCCTCCCGATGGTGGTGAAAGTGGTGGTTGCTGAAACCCAGAGACTCTTTTCAAAGACGCCATGTCGATGACTTCTTCCGGTAAAGAATAAAGCTCTTTCTCTGGAAAGGAGAATATACTTGCGTCTGATTGTGAGAAATGTCGAGAAAAAATGGAGGAAAATTTCTTCTTTATGTTTCTCTCTTTAAATTGTAGTACAAGCGCGCGGCAAGCTTTAAGACTGCGTGCAATTATTCTGATTCTGATTCTGATTCTGATTCTGGCACGTGTAACTCTCCATCTTCGTAAGACCAGCCTTCTGGGAGAGGGCAGTCGTTGTCGAGGAGGTATTGTAAACACTCGGTGTGTTCGCTGTTGTGCGCTTCTCGAACGGCCAAATAGTTCCACGGCGCTTTGGCGGTTTCGTGTAAGTACTTCAAACAGTCCAAGTGGCCGTGCTTGGCCGCCCACTGACACGCCCGTTCGTTATATCTATCATACTTACGCTCAACAAGATATTCGAGTATGTGGAGATGACCCTCTTGAGCCGCCCAAGCGGCAGTATTCCCATCCCAAGGTGCTTTGCCTTCTTCGCGTAAGTATTTGAGTACCTCGAGATGACCGTTTCCGGCAGCCTCTGCACACGCATACTTATCGATAGGACACTTATTTGCAACGCAATACTTTACCATTTCCATATTGCCTTGTTTTGCGGCCGCTTCAATCATCCTTCCATCCAACTTACACTTTTTCTCCTCTCGCGCCCACTTGAGCAACTCGAGTTTATTCGTTCCAGCAACTTGCCAGCAGAAATATATTTCTTCATCTATCCAGTCTCTCGGCCACAACGATTTATTCTCCCACGCTACTTCCAAAGTCGATATCGACGACATCTCTTCTATATTAAACTTCTTCTTCACATCTCCCGCACGAGACGATCTCTTAATCAACTTTCTCGTCTCTGTATTCACCTCGTACAAGAATTTGATATCAGTCCCATTCAATCTCGGAAGAATATGAGTGAAAGTTATATCGTCGTTATTCACGATCACGTCCCACAAATCTCTCTCCCTCATCCGCCTCTTTTGCGCTCTCGTCCTCACTCCCTCGTACAAGCAGTCGCAGAAGAAGAAGACGTGCTTTTGTGGTGTCGTTTTATTGCGCTCTGATGATGAATCAAAGTTTCTTCTTCTTTAAACGCGCGAATAATGTAAATGTGATTTCTTTTTTTTTTAAGGAAAAAAAAAAGCGAACGTTTTTTCCTTTTTTTTGTCTCTGACAAGAGCAGATTTTTCCTCCTCAGAATAACTTGACAAGTCTTTCTCTCTGCTTCTTATCGATTCAAGATTGAAGAGATCACGCACCGCAAACTTTGAGCCTCCTCGCAGGTTTTGTTGAAAACGAGAACGCGACTAAACGAGAACCAAAAGAAAGCTCACTGTGACTGCAGAGAACTGGCGCGAAACTATGTCCTCCTCCTTTACTCTCGCGTCGACTTCTTCTTCGCAAAATGGATTGGGGAAAACGTCAATGTCGTCCAAATCTTTACGAAGAATCAGCCGGCGGCGACTTTTATCGTCGTCATCTTTTGATACCTCCTCCGCGACCACGGAGAAGAACAACATCAACAACACGAAAACGAAAACGAGAGGGAGCAGACGCGCGACAAAAACTGCCGCCGCTGCTGCTTCAGGAGGGGCGGCGACGGCGAAAGCATCGAAGTCTTCTTCTTCCCTGAAGAAAAGAGATAACGAGTGGATACTGCAGGCGAGGGATGCCTGCGTGTCGTCTGAATCGTCGTCTGAATCGTGGGTCGAACGCATGCGCTCGAGTGCGTCGAAACAACTCTCGGAATCGAAAACGCCGACGAACAGGGACGAGTCGTGGCGTTTTTTTGACGTTTCGGAGATTACGAGTGCGACGTTGGTGAGAGAAGATGATAGCGAGGCGGATGTAGAGGAGGACATGAAAGCGTTCTTGGCGGATGTTCCGGAAGGAGCGAAAGTCGTCGCATTCGTCAACGGCCGGTTTTCCGAGAAGTGGTCTTCAATCGACGAGGACGACAAAAATGGGGTTTCAATTTCGAGGACGATAAGCGGTGACATCGCGACTGCGATTGGGACGTACGACGAAGACGAGGAGGTTGAGGGACAAGGCGCGATTTTCGCGAGAATCAACAAGAGCTGCGCGAGGAGCGATAACGTCGCGTGCATCACGGTGAAGAGTGAGAACGTGGAGAATATCGTGTATATTATCCACGCGAGGAGGAGTTCGAAAGATAGAAAAGATGGGGAATTGGCGACGGGTGCGAACGCGAGAGTGTTCATCGACGCGCTCGCGAAGAGTTCGGTGAGCGTGGTTGAGAAGTACGCCACCGTCGGCGGCTCCGGGAAAAAACACGATTCTCGGTACTGGGCGAACGACGTCGTCGAGATACATTTGGCAGAAAACGCGCGCGTGTTTCACTCGCTCTCGCAAGACCACGGTCGAGAAGCCGTACACACTCGCGCGACGTACGTCCGACAAAACGAGTCTTCGATGTACGAGATTAACGAAGTCAACGTCGGGGCGAAGTTACACCGACACGATTTAAGAGTGAAACAACTCGGGAAGAAAACAGACACGAAACTGAACTGCTTCAACTTAGCCGGCTCGAAACAAACGCAAGATTTACATTCGGCGATTATTCTCGATTTCGAGGAAGGCACGACGGATCAACGACACAGATGCATCGTCTCCTCGTCCTCGGGTAAAGGCGTTTTCGACGGCAACGTGAGAGTGAACAAACTCGCGCAACGAACCGACGCGAAACAAATCACGAGAAACTTATTGTTAGTGCCGAAAGCGACGGTGAACGCCAGACCGAATTTACAGATCATCGCGGATGACGTCAAGTGCACGCACGGATGCACCGTTTCCGATTTGGAAGAGGAGGAGTTGTTTTACATCCAAAGCCGAGGTTTGACGAAAGAAATCGCGAGGTCTCTCTTAGTCAGCGGGTTCGGCACGGAGATCATTTCCGGAATGAAAGGCGGGGAAAAGTTCAAAGAATACGTACGAGAGACCGTGAAAAGCGCGCTGAGTAAAGATGCGGTCGAGCTTTTAGTCGCTTAAATGCACATACATAACGGACTGATGATAACTTGTTATTTATATATTATACTTTTGTATGTGTTTTGTGATTAAAAATGTACTCGTGTTTAGTATGCGCATCCGAAGAAGAAGAGATTTACAAAATCATCTCCCTCCCTTTCGCGTGCAACATCTTGCACATCTCGTTATACGCGAACAAATCCACGCTCTCGCCAAAACTCGCCACGTTCGTCGCTTTAATCTCCTGCGGACCAGTCACCACGCCTTCGACTTCGATAAACCGACTCCGCGGCGCCGCGCCCAAAGACTGGTCCAAGTGCGCGGTCACTTCCATCCCGTCCGCGGCTTTCCCTTTGAGCACAGAACCACCTTCACTGTTGCTCGTCGTTTCCAACACTAACTGTACGGTCTTCCCGGAAAATAAACCCATCTGTTCGCCGTTGACTTTCGGTTTTGGCGCCGAGATGTCGATGTTCGTCGTCGTCATAGTGTTGTTGTCTTTCTGTGCTTTTTCTGGTCTGGAGCGGAGAGAAAAGAGGGAGAAATTTTAAAAAAATGAGTAAAAATCAAAGAGAGCCTTCTTCTTTCTCTCGATCGTCTTTACGTCGCAGTAGTTCCTTCGGGTCGCCTATCATCTCCTCTGCGCGCTTCCTCTCGCGAAAGGAACGAGCCTCGTTCTCTCTTTCTCTCTCTCCGCTTTTACTAAGCGCAACGCAGAGAGAGAGAGAGAGAATGAGATCACATTCAAGGGGAGATTTTCGGCACCCAAATTTTCAAAATGTGTCTCGTGAGAAAAGATGACGATGATGATGATGATGGACGCTCACTTCTCGCAGAAAGAAGAAACCGCGCGAAAGATCAAAACGAGGAGAAAGAGAGCGAAAGAAACGCGTAAACGCGACGTAAAGAAGAAAAGAGTGGTGTGCTTGTATCTCTCTACTATTCGTACCTTTTTTATGAGACATTTTGAACGAAATTTCGGGAGAAAAACGCGAGACAGTTGGTTGCACGAAGATGAAGAGTTGTTTACTGTTGCGAGATCGAATCAAGAGCGCCGCGTGTGCGTCCTCTTCTCGCAGCGTCGCATCGCGTAAAAGTCTTTGTTTTTGTTTTCGATCAGGAGGGTATTCCTCCTTCTTTTCCTCGGCCGAGTCCTCCTTCGTGGATGCCAACACCTCCGCGTTGAAGAAGAAAAAAGTGTTCGAGAAACCTCCGCTCCCTCCGTCCCTTCTGCGCTGCAAACACATCATCGCCGTGGCCTCGGGGAAAGGCGGGGTCGGGAAATCGACGACCGCGGTAAATCTCGCCATCGCCTCCGCGAAGTGTGGGTTAAAAGTCGCCCTGTTAGACGCGGATATTTTCGGGCCGTCGATTCCGCTGTTGATGAATTTGCGCGATTTGCAACCGAAAGTGGTGACGGAACGAGACGGATCGAAACGGATGCTCCCGTTGGAAAATTTCAACGTCAAGTGCCAATCGATGGGATTTTTACTCCCACGCGACCAAGCGGCGGTGTGGAGAGGTCCCATGGTCATGGGGGCACTGAGTAAGCTGATTCAAGAGACAAAGTGGGGGAGCGACTTGGACGTGTTGTTCGTAGACATGCCGCCGGGGACGGGAGACGCGCACATCACGGTGGCGCAGAAAGTACCGATATCCGGGGTTATCGTCGTGTCCACTCCGAACGAGTTGAGTTTAATCGACGCGAGACGAGCGGTGGATATGTACGCGAAAGTAGACGCGAAAATCTTAGGCGTGGTGGAGAATATGAGTTATTTTAGCGCGGACGGCGGGAAAACGAAACATTTTCCCTTCGGCGAACGCGGCGGAAGCGAGTTCGCGAAACAGTTAGGCGTGGACGTTTTAGCCGAGGTGCCGATTTTGGAAGGCGTCAGTCGAGGTGGTGATATCGGGAGGCCAGTGGCGGGG
>Ga0206124_10002537_pt1 | contig 13526 bp, 9 predicted proteins | sample Helgoland_Spring_3_FD_148671 | JGI IMG/M metagenome (GOLD analysis project Ga0206124, IMG submission 148671) | Pelagic subsurface seawater microbial communities from Kabeltonne, Helgoland, North Sea - Helgoland_Spring_Bloom_20160321_2 | ecosystem: Environmental > Aquatic > Marine > Epipelagic ... | reverse complement strand
TTTTTCTCTTTTAAATGCCGCGCTGTGCGTAAAACAAGAGCTCTCGCTGAGGGGAATTTAAGTGTGGTCCGCTTGGGAAAATTCGCTCAAAAGTCAAACAAATCCTCAGAAACGAACCAACGCAACACGAGTCAAACCACCGTCAAAAAGCAGTCCAAACCACCTTAAGAATGGCATCCGCGAAGAGCAGCAACAAACCGTTCGACGTCCTGGTAAAACTCCTACTCATCGGCGACTCCGGGGTCGGGAAATCCTGCCTCCTCCTTCGCTATTCCGACGATAAATTCACGACATCCTTCATAACCACGATTGGCATCGACTTTAAAATCAAAACGATAGACTTAGACCAGAAGAAAGTGAAGATGCAAATATGGGACACCGCGGGGCAAGAGCGGTTTCGAACGATCACGGCGGCGTATTATCGAGGCGCGCACGGGGTTTTGTTAGTGTACGACGTGACGGATGAGACGAGTTTTGAGAACGTGAGGAACTGGATGAGGAATATTGAAGCGCACGCGAGCGAAGCGGCGAAAGTGTGTTTGATCGGGAACAAGTGCGATTGCGAAGATTCGAAGAGGAAAGTGACGAAAGAGAGAGGGGTGGCGTTGGCGAAAGAGTTCGGGGTGCCATTTTTTGAGACGAGCGCGAAGAGTGGGTTGAGAGTGGAGGAGGCGTTTAGCGCGATGGCGAGAAGATGCGTCGGGGAGAGCAAGACGAATAACAACAATAGCAACAACAGCGGGGGTGGCGGGACAGTCAGGCTGAGAGAGACCGCGAAGGGTGGAAGTAAGAGTAGTTGCTGTTAGTGAGAGAGAGGGAGAAAGCTCTTTCAACCTAGTATACATATCTATCTATATATTATTCTTCAATATCAAAGCAATCTATCAAAAACTACGCGTGGCAAAACGAAAGTAGCTCAGCGTATTCGGACCGCCGGCGCAGTACTCAAAGTCACACGTTGGATGCACGGCGACGGCAGATAAGATGGTTTCTTGATCAGACAAAGATGGGGCGATTGGTTTGTGACCGTAGCCGGGGTAGTACTCGTCCTCTTCGTCCTCCCGCTCCTCGTTCGCTCCTTCTTCTTCGTCGATGTGAGCGTCATCATCGTTCTCATTCCACAGTTTCACCGTCGTCGACTCCCGCGTCGCCGTTCCATCATCAATCCATTGATACGACTTCGGGTTATTCGCCATGACGTCTAGGATGAGTATACCTGAATCGTTCACGTTCGGAACGATTAACTTTTGCCCGTCCGTGGACCACGAACACGTGCGTTTGTCTCGGCCATTCCATTTGGCGATTTGCGAGCTGATGGCACCTTCAGTTTCGGTTTGCGTCGCCATTACCGCACTGTCGCCGTTAAGATATGCCCACGCACCTTCGGCGCCAATGAAACGCTCGGCTTCGTCTCGCGTGATGCGCGTTGGAGCCGTTGACGTCCACGGGTTGGGTGGACAGTGCGCGTGCGTGATAACCCCGAGAGACGACGTCGCGTGATTGTTTTGTTTCATATCGATTACGCCGGTGCGTCCATTGGAACAGTGAAAGGCTACGCGCGAATAATCTTTCGGATCGAAGTCTACCCAATACACTTCCGATTTACTCGCGAAGGATCTGCCGTGGATTTTTGAAAACATGTTGGACACGCTCCACGAACACATCTCTTTGTCCGGTTTTATCCCGGTAAATCCGCGATGGTCCGTCGCATGCGTAGAGACTGCTTTCCTAGCGTCCCATAAAACAACCCTGCCCGAAGAAGATGCCGCGCAGACGAGTTGACCGTCTTTCGTGACATTCACGCAATTCAGATTACCCGTAGTAGGAGCGCTGAAAATGGCAACCGGTCTCGTGTGATCGACGCGCTGCCTAAGATCAAACGTGAAGACGCTCCCAACACCAGTGGCGGCGAAAAGACGGTTCCCATCGTCGCACGAAGCAATAGAGGTGATACCGAGCGTATCTCTTATGTCGGACGGATGTGTAACGTTGTACACAGGACTGACGACTAAACCTTGCGAATACGCGAGGAATCGAGGAGAAGGAGACTGCGTTGATGTTGGCATCGCTCGACTACTTACTGTTGTTGTTGTTGTTGTCGCCGTTGATGTTACGGCTAACGCCGCAGCAGAAGATCCAGTTGGTGCAGTAGGAGCACTTGTACCCATCAATCCTCTTTCAACGTCGTGAAATGTAATCCTATCGCTCCTCTTCGATACTGTCGCTAACACCCCTTCTTTCACCCATGAAATGCCATCCACGGGATCTGCCACAAACTTCTTATACACCGGCGCGTATATGCTCGACAGCAACGAATTCCCGTCTCCATCTGACGTTTTCTGGTTCATATCTGAGGTTCGATGAACCGAAACGGTCCCACCTCCCCCTCCGCACGCCAAAAACCTCCCTCCGCTAAATCTATCAAATTCTACGCACGAAAATACATTCTCTACGCTCCCCGTCCACTGCGCAGTCTGATCTCTCGGCAACCACATTCGACTCGTCGCACGCATCGTCGCGCCTTCCCGTCTTGCATACTCTTTGGCTAACGTAATATTTTCTTGCACCGCTTCGTCACCTTCCGGTAACTCAATCGTCGGTACGACGCCTCGCACCTGCATAAACTCTTGGAACTGTCTCGCCAGCGCCGCGTTAAACATCCGACCATTTTCTTCCTCCGTGTCGTCCTCCGCTCCGGCGCTATCTGCGAGATGTATCGATCGCTCTGCAATCCCGTGCAAAACCGTGTTATGCATCGCCCGTCTTTGCGCGAGGAGTCCGCGTTCGCTCACACCGTACCCGCCGCGACCGCGTCGACGGCGTCTCTCATTTTTCTGCTTCACCGAACATCGGTACGCGTACGCCACCCGCATCAGCCGCTCAAACCTTGCCTCGCCTGTACCATTCATCTTCTCTTCGTCCTTTTCTTCTTCGTTATCTTCGCTTCTCCTTCCGCTTCGTCGTCGTCGCAACAAAACCAAATCTTCCGCGAGTTTCGCCCAACGTTTCAAAACGAGCGATTTTTTCTCGCTTCTTTCTCTTCTTCGTCTTCTCTCCTCTTCCTTCTCGAACTTTGCGTTATCGTCGCTTCGTTCGACGACAACCCCGTCGTTCAAAACCTCCTCGTCGTCGTTAAAACTCAAGCACTCTTCTTCTCCGACGCGTTCAACGAGCCTCTTCTTCTTCCTCTTCTGCATCATCAAAAGTGCGTCCAAATTTCTCTTTTTCCCGGGATGTAATTGCTCTCCTTTGTGTTCCTCCTGTCGCTGAGACGATCGATCCTCCGCTCGAACACCGGGTAAAGGAAAAGGCGGAGACATGATGCTTCTCTCCCACGCTCTGTCTTTCTTTTAAAAGTGCGTGTGCGCGCACACGTACGACGAGACTTTCGACGAAAAGAATATGTTGAAATTTCAAAAATTAAGAAGAGAAAAAGAGCAGACAAGAAAGAGTAACTTTAAGAGTTCAAAAAGTTTGAGGCGTTTGCGTTTACTACGCGCGAATCATGATACAATATTCTTTCTCTCGAAACTGTTGATGAATTATTAAACGCCAGCGTGCGATGTGCCGTTGTTGTTGTTCGAATCATCGCCGTTAGTATCGTTCGCCTTAATTTTACCGAATACTGGACCGCGCGCGCCGAGCGAAGAAGCTTTAGCTATCGGCGAAAATCCTTCGCTCAAGTATCCCGGGTCGTTGAGAACGATCACTCCGTGGGGAGACGCGAAAGTATTCGCCGCTCGTTTTTGGTTTCGTTGTCGGCTCGTTTCGCTATTCTTTCCGTTATTCTCGCCCTCGTCGTCGGTGAGCGCTTGCAACTTGCGTAAATAAAGATCCGCTCGAGCGGTCTGCGCCCTGAGATTTCCGTGGACTCTTGCGAGTTCTTCTCGTAAAGCGCGGACGGTGCGTTTGAGCGTTTCGCTATCTTCTACATCCGTCGAGGAGGGTGCGTGATCTGCTGAGGAGGACTGGCGACGCTCTCTATTTCGTTGTTCCTCTAATAACGCGACCGATTCACACGGATCTCGAACTTCCACGTTTTCGCCGTTCCGCCATCTGCGAATGACCTCGTTTAATGAGTTGATTTCAATCAAAAACGAGTCGTGTCCGTGAGGAGAATCTATGGTATACAACTGCGCGTTTGGCATGCAATCGGCGAGTTCTCGCTGTAATGCAAACGGGTACAAGACGTCAGAGAGGATGCCCACGACGAGAGTATCGTGGGTGAGTTTCGAGAGGACTCGCTCGTAATCGCCGTTTTCTCGCCCTCGAGAGACGTCGTGGGAGTCTAAAGTGTACGTCAACTGCAAGTAGCAGTTGGCATCGAATCGTTGGATGAATTTTTGGCCTTGGTATTGGAGGTAACTCTCGACTTGCCAATACGGGACGTGGTTGTTGTCGAAGGATTTTCTTTTCTGTTGCGTTTGTTCTCGTTCTCGCGACGGCGCTTTGTCGTGATCGTCATCGTCGTCGTTCTCTTTTTCATTTTCTCCTCCAGCACTTCCTCTCACCGGATGCTCCTTGCCTTCCACGTTCATCCTCGAGAACTTCTCGTCCATGCTCACTGGCGCTCGATAACTCAACATCGCCATCATCCGACTCGTCGCCAACCCGTCCTTGGGTCCGCCCGTTTCTACATCGTAATCCCCTCCTTCAAAGTTCGCATCGCTCACAATCGCGTGTCGTTGCGCCTCACCGATCCCAATCGCCCAATCCGTGTGCTTTCCACATCCAGCAATCAACACTAACTTCTCGACGTACTCCGGGAAACTCGCCGCGAATTCCAGCGCTAACATCGCGCCCATCGATCCTCCTATACACATGGACAATCTCGTCACCTTCAATCGATCTAAAACCATCTTCTGCAAATTCACGTTATCTCGTATCGTCACCGGCGCGGGAAATCGACTCCCGTAAATCTTCCCCGGCGTTTCCGGATTTTCCGAAACCGGCGACGCCGTTCCGTACGGCGACCCGAGGTAGTTGCAACACACTATAAAATCCTTCTCCAAATGCAACGAACATTTCGCCTCTTTTCCTTCACCCTCACCGCCTCCTATAAATTCCGACCACCACTCGTCCACGTTTGAGTTGCTCGTCAAAGAGTGTCCGACTAATACGCAGTTATCTCCGTCCTCGTTTAATCTCCCGTACGTGGAATAACACACTTTCACTTCTTTCAATTCCACGCCGTTTTCCAATTGGAATAAAGGGATGGTCATCACGTTCGCGTTTAAAGGCGGGCCGATTGCGGTCGATTTCATGTGGTCGTCCGGCACTGGTTCATTGTTACCACCGTTACCACCACTCATGGCAGGTCGATCTCTCTTTTAAAGCGTTCGTCTTTGCGCGTGTTATGTGTGTTTCAATTTGATCGAATTTCACAGACTAGATTTCTGGGGAAAAACGACACAAAACACACGAATATGACGGAAACCGATGATGACGAACGAAAACGGGGAGAGATGGTACTAAAGAAACTCAAAAGCGCGAACGAGAAACTCCAGAACGCGTGCCTGTTCGGCGATCGGCTTTTACTCGAAGAGGCCATCACAGACGGCGCGGAAGTGGGACTTCCTTTCGCATCATCAGTAGGGGAAGAAGACGAATTCGGCACGGGAAAGATGCATTCGTTATTGCCTTTACACTGCGCGGCGAGGAACAACCACTCGGAAATTTGCCTCGATTTAATCCTCAGATTTGCATGCGAGGTGGATGGAGAGGACGAGCGTGACGGGAGGACGGCTTTGTTCCACGCAATCGCGATGGATCGGGTGGATGTGGTCAGAGTTTTAGTTGGTAAATGTGGAGCGAACGTGAACCACGCGGATAGCGCGGAGGAGACGCCAATGTCGATGTGCGCGAAAATTGGGAGTTTAGAGTGTTTGGAGGAGCTCTTGTTTTTGAGTGAGGATGGGGAGGTATCCGTTGCGGACGTGTCAACTCCAAGAGGTCGGTTTCGGTTACCTCCGATGGTGGAGTGCGCGTGCGCGAGGACGGATTGGGGAACCTTTCCGAAAGTCGCGGAGAGATTGAGACGAGAAATCGCGAAGCAACAGTTTGAAGGAAGAGTGAAGGACGTGGACGTGGAGTATTTTACGATCGACGTGAATGAGAAAATGGAGAAGAAGAAGAAGAAAAGTTTGTTGATGTTGGCGGTTGGGTTAGGGAACGCGCACGCGGTGAGATTCTTATGCGACGAATGGAAGGTAGATATTCACGGAGCTTCAGAGGAAGGCGAAGACGGAGAGAGTTTTGGTCCGCTGGAATTAGCGAGGGCGGGGAAGTTTAAGGAGTGCGAGAATGAGTTGTTGAAACGAGGCGCGAAAGAGAAGAAGTATTCAAAGCAGAGAACTGCAAAAGAGGCGACGGCGGTAGAAGGGAGCGTCGAAGAAAAGAAAGCTCGCTTACAATCGCTCGCAAAGGAAAGAGAACGCCTCAGTTTTATCGTCCAAGCGAACGAAGACGAAGCGTTTCAATGGAGCATGCGCGAACCACGAATAAGAGCGGCGGTGGAAGACGTAATGGAAAATTTCATGAGCGTGCAAAAATATGCGGAAGATAAAGACGTCATGACGGCATTGTCCAAATGGAGAGGATGTCAAAGGTTTTTCAAGCAGCGAGGGGAGAAGGTATCGTTTGAGGAAATCGTCGTGAACTCGAAGAAAGGCGGGGAAGAAATGGCGAGACGTAAGTTACGAGTAGAAAGTCTGGGCGAAATGATCGCGAAAGAGGTCATGGACGTGGCGTCTTTATTGCCTAAAAACGGAAATAATGGCATCAACGATAATAACAGCGATAGTTATTCTCTGGACGAGAACGAAGACGAAGAATCGGTAAAAAGAGGAAAACAATCACCGAAAATGTTTTACTTGCGCTTGATTGTCGCGACAGTACAATTCTTACCGCTCGTGTACGTGTTATACTTGCGCGTATTCAGATCGAAGGACTTGAATTTCAATTTCGAAAGAAGGAAAAAAACATCCTCATTGGGAGGTGGCGTGGCGTTCGATGCCAACGCGGCGGAGTTATAGAAGGGAAGATTAGACGTAAAATAGCACGCTACATAGTTTAATATAATAATACAATAGCTAGAATAGCATTTTCTTATCCTATAGAACGCGGCGATGACGAGCGAACGCTATTTTCGCGCGATCGCGTGAGGTATTCTTGCAAGACTAAATCCGCCGAGGCCATTTCGTCGTCCAACTGCGCGGTGGTCTTCTTCGAGTCGTTCGCCGCAACTTTTTTCGACGGACCTTCTTTCTTACCCACGTTGATTCTTGGCATAGAAGGAATGAACGAATCTTCTTGTTTACTTTGTAAATCTCGAAGCTTTGAGCCCCTCGGAGGACTTTTCACTTTCGGTAAAACAATCTTCTTTGAAAACATTTGCGCCTCACGCAACTTCTCCTCCAAGATTTGTAACTTTCGCTTCTCCTTTTCCAACTTTTCGTTCGCGTATTCGTCCGCTTGCTGCTGGGCGTCGTTGATCATGTTGTCTGCGCGTTGCATGGCTTCGACTTTGGCCGCTTCGGCTTTTTCGGAGCGGTCGCGATAGAAAGCTGCTTCCTTTTCCGCCCTCGCGGCCGCTTGTCTTGCTGTGCGAACCGCGTCTCTCGCCGCGTGCTTCGTTTGCTCCGCCACCGCATGCGCACCTTGCAAGGCTTGCCACGTCTGTTTAACTCGCTTTTCAAGACGCGAATTTTCAGTTTCCAACGCGCGAAACGCTTCGGGTGCATTCCCAGAAGTTGTCTTCAACGCCGCCTCGGCTTGAGAACGTCTCGCGTCCAAATCGGAAACTTCTTGTTCGAGCTGACGAATCTTATCGAACGCCTCTTCGGCGTGTTCGGCGTGTTTTTCTGCCTCGACCATCGCCGCCTCAGCGCGTTTGGCTTTAATGATCAACTCTTTCACTTCGGCTTCGAGTTCTTTGATTCGTCCAGAAAATTTAATCGCGTCTACCTCGAACTGTTTCGAAGCTTTAAGTTTGGAAAGTGCGTCCTCGAGCTCTCGCTGGACGTGTTGCTGGTCCTTCTCCACTTGTTCTTTCTTGAGACGCACGTCGCGTAAACCGTCGGCTAACCTTTGGACGAGACTTTTCGCGTTCGCTAATTCGGCGTCGACGTGCGCCGCTTTCTCTTCCGAGCTCTTTTGCGCTTTCTCGGCGGTTTCGACCGCCATCGTCAGTCTGTCCACATCTCTGTCCGTCCGCGCTTCAATTTCTTTACATCGTCGTTCGACGCGCGCGATGGCAACATCTGCGCGTTTCTCGGCTCCCGCGGCGTGTTTTCGAGCATCAGCGAGCGCTATTCTCGCTTGTGCGACTTCATCCGCGTGCTTTCTCGCCAAGCTCGTTGCTTCCATCGACTCAATTCTCGCCGCGTCCGCTGCAATCTTCGCCGATAACTTGGAGTCTTCCAAAGCGGCTTCGGCTTCTTCCGCGCGAGTCGTTTGTTCTCTAATTGATCGCATGAAATCGGCTCGAGCGTCTTCGAGGTCTTGCGCGAGATCGTTGCGTTCAGCTCGAAGTTCCTCAGCTGCACGAATAGCTTGCATTTTCTCGTAGAAGTTTGCCGTCGTCGGCTTGAGGTTTTCGTCGCGCTCTTTATCCGAAACGGACGCTTTATAAGCCGTGAACTCCAACTTTATGCGGTCAATCTCCGCACCTAAATCGCTCTTTGCTCTTTCCGCGTCGTCCCGAAGTTTCGTCGTCGAGGCGATTTCGTTTTCGAGGTCCTTGATTTTTTTCGCGTACGCTCTTTCGACTTCTTTCGCGGCTGTTTTCGATTGTGTTTTCTGCGCCTGCGTCGCCATCTCAAGTTGTCGTTCGACGTGCTTACACGCCTCCGATTTTGCTTTCAACTCTTTGTCGAGCGCTTCAACTTTTTCGTTGAGTTTTGCAATAACTCCGTTCTTATCGTTCTCGAGCGAGGCATATCGCGTCACCGCTTCTTTCGCGTCCAATTCAGCTCGTTCTCTTTGCTCGTTAATCTCCTCTCAGTGTTGATTGGACGCCACGAGCTCGTCGCGAAGCGCTTCCATCTGCGCCAACAAGCGTGTTTCCGTCTCTTTCTTTGTCTCGTTCAGTTCCTTTTTCGCGTTTGATTTTGCTTGCTCGAGTTCTTTCTGCAAATGTTCAATTTCTCTCGATTTAGCTTTCTCAATGTCAGCGAGTTCTTTACTCAGCGCTTCCGCGTTGCCCTCGAGAGTTTCGATTTCTTTCTGTAAACTCGACTTTGTTTGCTCGAGCTCTTTCAAGAGCGCTGGTTTCACCTTGGGCGTTTTCGGCGTCGTTTGCGCTTGTTCGACGGATTCTAAACGTTCCTCAAGTCTCACTTTTTCGCGCTTCAACGAATCGAGTTCATCGAGCGCCGAATCTCTAGCGAGCTCTGCGGATTTAGAACGCTCGGCGTAGTTGTTCGCGCGACGTTCGGTCGCGTCGTGAATTTGGCGCAAAGAACTAAGCTCCGCGCGAAGACTGGACATGGTTTCGTTCCCGGTAGTCATAGAAAGATCGTTTTCGTCCTCGTCGCTATCGTAGGATTCATCATCCGACAGAGGTCCTCTTTTCTCGTTTTTCTTGTACTTCTTCTTGTCTATAGTCGAGAGCGCGTTATCCTTCTCCGAGCCGCCCGCGTCTTCGTTTGAATTCAGCGCTAAGGATAATTCCAACTCTTTCGCTAACGCCGCTAAATTCTCGTCGCGCATCGTCAACTCCGATTGCGATTTTTCAAAAGCCTCCGTAAGTATGGCGAAATCGTTCGAGAGCGTTAACATTTCGCGTTCGAGCGACGAACACTTTTCGCGCTCAATCGCCAATTCTTCGTTGGCTGCATCTAAAGCATCCGCCGCGTTCGTCGCTGCAGCAGATGCGTCCGCGCAGTGTGACTCTAATTTTTCTATTCGCATTTTCAATTCTTCGACGAGAGCTTCGTTATCATTAGTAGTAGTAGGAGGAGTGTCGTCGTCGTTGTCGTTTTCGTTTTCATCGTCTTCTTTCGCAGACATTGTTGTCGTTGATGTTTCATCGTTGCTCGCTCTTCTCGCCTCCGCCAGTTGCTTCTCCAACTTTTCAATCTTAACGCCGTCTGTCTTTGCTCGAGTTGCCGCGGCTTCCATCGCCACTCGCGCGGTCTTAATCGCCCTTTCAGCTTTCTCTTTCGCTTGATTTGCCAACTCTTTCTGTGTCGCCACTTCCAATTCCAACTGGTCTTTTTCCATCTGAAACGATTGCGAAATGACTGAAGGCGATTTCGGCGGCGTCGCCGGCGGTTTCGATTTCGGCGTCGCCGGTGGCGAAAAAGTCGACTCCCCAACCTTCTTCTTCTCTTCGTTTTCTGCGACCACTGCATCCAACGCGTCCCGTAAACCCTGAATCACCTGTTCGTCGTGTTGCTTCTCCTCGCGATAACTTTGCTTCACAATCTCCAACTCTTTCGTCGCGTCTTCGCACGCGAAACGGAGCAACTTCCCATCCTTCTCAAAGTTCTCTCTCTCCCTTCTCAGCGTATCCCTCAACTCGTCTCTCTGCGATTCAAACTCTTTCTTCTTCCTCTCCGCCTCTTCCTTAAATCTCTGCTCTTCTTCCAACCGCTTCTTCGTTTCCGTAAACGACGACACCGCTCTCTGTAAATTATGCTCTAAACCTTCTATTCTCTGCGTATACACCGAGGACGTCGTCGAGACGTGCTCGTCGAACCTCCGCTTGGCGGTTTCTTCTCGTTCCAGTAATCGCTCGACTTCTTTCTCTAACTTTTGATTCCGTTTCTTCGCTTTCGCGTACTTTTCTTTGTAGTTTTTACTCGCACTCGTCGTGTTGTCGACGTCGTCGTTCGCGACATCTCCGTCGTCTCTCTCCTCTTCCTCCTCTTCGGCGGCGGTATCTCGTTTCGTACCAAATCCTCGCGGACTCCTCTGTCACAGACAAGAACGGACAATGAGTATAAATATATATAATAAACACGCACAAACAAAAAGAGAGAGAGAGAAACCGATTGGAAAAAAGACCGTTTCCCGAGAAACCAAACCAAAACGCAAACACACGCACAAACGCGCTTACCTCTGCTTCTGAAGAAAAAGATGTTCTTATTTCGGGAGGAAAAGGAGGAGAAGAAGACGTGATGACATCGCTTTCGAAAGTCTCTTCCTCTTCCTCCTCTTTCAAAGTCATCTTTCCGAGTCCAATCGCTCGTAACACCCACCCCTAAAAAACAACCTCTCTCTCTCTGATTTTTAAAGTGATTTTCCTTTTTTCGACGCCTAATAACAGCGATCAATTCCAGTCCACTATAAAGCTATCGTCTTGGAGTTCCTCCCGTTATTAAATCAATCGGTGTTGTTCTGTCTGCAACATTTGGAGCACGATCGGTGTATCACTTAATTTAAGTGGTTGTTTTTGATTTGTATTTTGAAAGAGCTGCCCCCGATGGATGAGAAAAAAATTTGGTGCAACTCCTTTTTTGCAAAATTTTGACATTTTTTCTTCTTCGATTTTTTCTTCCCCTCGCGTTCTCGTCTTTAGCAGTCCTTCTTTATAGTAGACACGCACACTTTACGCTTTGCGCGTAAGACAGAGAGAGAGAGACCACGATGGGAGGAACAGACGAAGAAGAAAACGAGAAGAAGTATTACTTTTTGAGGGAATTTTCGAGCGCGTTTTATAAAACGGCGCGAATGGAAGAAGAAGCGAATAAGGCGAGCACATCATCGTCCAATGTATCCATCGAAACAAGAAAGGACGACGGGGAGGAGAACAACAACAATAACAACATCGAAAGGCTGAAAGATGCGGCGGATTATCTGCTGAAAAAACCGAAAGAGGACATCGAGGAAGAGACGAAAAAGAAGAAAAAGAAAGAAAAAGCGGCGAAAACGTACACACCGATACAGATTCCAACCGCGGAAGAGCAAATGCAAGGGGACGTGATGAACAATTGCGTGGTGAAGACGGCGTTGTCGGGAGTTATGGGGGGGGGTTTAGGAATCGCGATGGGGATATTTTTCGGGGCGTTTGAAGCGCCGGATCACACGATGACGCAGAAGAAAGTGTCAATCGCGGAGACTTTGAAACAAACGGCGAGGAGCACGGCGTCGAAGTCGTGGTCGTACGCGAAAGGCTTCGCGGCGTTTGGCGCGCTGTACGCCGGGAGCGAGTGCGTCGTCGAACAGACGAGAGCGAGGCACGATATTTACAACAGCGCGTACGCGGGGTGTTTTACCGGAGGGACCATGGCCGCTAGGGCTGGACCGAAGGCGGCGTGTATTGGGTGCGGAACCATGGCGGCGCTGAGCGTCGCCATGGATCACTTTATGGGTTTGCATTGAGACAACACGAAGGATGAATGATAATAATATAAATCTTACGAAAGCACCGCAACTTCTCGCGGTTACTTCACTCTTTTTTACAAACAAACACTAATATTAAAAGGTTGATATATTTAAAAACACAATCGCGTCTCTCGTCTGATGCTGCTTTTGAAAGCTCATATACATATTATATACACACACTTCTTCGTGGCTTCTTCTTCTTTTACACGCATCTTCGAAGACGACTTTTTTTTAATAAACAAAATATAAAACGTACACTCTTCCCAAAACTTTTCTTCTTCTGATTTAACTTTTATTGTACACAAATAACACAGACAAACGGAATCACTACGTATTACTCACGGTAGTAGTAGTAGTAGTAGTAGCTGTTTTGTCGTTTTCGCCGGCTAAGACCATTAGTAAAACGGCGCCGTCGTAATCCGCCACGACGAAAGGAGAAGACACTCGCATCGGACCACCCATTTCCGGACGCCATCCGCCGACGATACCTCTCACTTTTGGCTCGACGCTTTTTTTCGTGTGAACGGTGTGACGAACTTTCAACGGTGCGTTGGAAAACCCAGCTCTCGCCGCGTTTGCCGCCGTGACTGCCGCAAATCGAGCCGTCGCGGAGGCGGTGGCGTTGTTGCTGCTCGTCATCGCAGTCGCAGTATTCGATGCGCCAACCGCCTCCGAAGAAGTTGCCGCGTTTTGCGCCGCCGCCGTGGCCGCGGCATGACTCGCCGTCCCAGCCGACCCGTTCTTCCGCCGCTTTTGTCTCGGTACGATAACACTCACCACGTGACCATCCTCGTCGCCGGCTAACTTTCCGAGTTTGAACTTCACGCCGCACGCGTTACACAACGTCTTCGGACCAAAAGGACCGTTCCGCCACAGTGGCGTTTTCTGCGTCCTACAAAATGCACACGTCTTGTTCGCACACGGTTCTGGTAACGAATCGTCCACGACTGGTTTTGCCAGTTGCGGTTGATGATCTTTCGCGTCTTGTTCTTCTCCTTCTTCCTCTTCCTGTTTGTGCCGCCGTCTCTCCTTCTGAGGATGTTCAACCTCGTCGTCGGAAAGCGGAGACTCTTTATGACTCGTCGCTTCGGAGTTATCCGAACGACTCTTCGCTTGTTTCGTCATGTCTCGAAGCCTCGTCGTCGAATTCTTCTTTGCCGAGCCGGTCGCCGCCGCCGCCGTTATCGGCTGCGGTT
>Ga0206124_10002533_pt1 | contig 13534 bp, 14 predicted proteins | sample Helgoland_Spring_3_FD_148671 | JGI IMG/M metagenome (GOLD analysis project Ga0206124, IMG submission 148671) | Pelagic subsurface seawater microbial communities from Kabeltonne, Helgoland, North Sea - Helgoland_Spring_Bloom_20160321_2 | ecosystem: Environmental > Aquatic > Marine > Epipelagic ... | reverse complement strand
TACTTGGTTACGCAGATTTCTTCGTATTGACTTTACTCCACTGCTTTCTGCATCGCCCATGCTCCTTTGGATAATGCCTCTAATTATCAAGTCAAGGGTACCACAATTGTTAGTGCAATCAACAGTTCCGACATATCCTTTCCATGAAATCGTAAGGGTTCTTGAAAACCCCTCAAGACATTATGGAGGAGTACAATGGGTGTTCAGTCCCCCAGTACACTGCCTACCCAAGCGATTAACGAGCAGGTGGTTGCCAATTTGAAACCACGAGTAAACAGCAGCACCAAGAATTGTAATCAGGCCAATAATTTCTGCATATGAGGCCAAAGTATCGAGATTCACGCCTTCTTCTCACCGCATCAACGACTTTGTGTTTCGGGGAAAAAGGAGTGCTCATCACTTTACAACGAATCAGCAGTCAACTGATGTTTGCTGATCAAACCATCTTGACAACGCACTTACCTTTGGCTCGTCCGGAGAACGAGCGGGTGAAAGCCCCGTTCCATCCTGCTTGTTCGTCTTCTGAATGAAAGTCCCAAGTTCCGTCAAGAACAGGCTTGATGGTGCCGTTGGTGAGATGATTAGCAAGTTCAGTGAGGTCTTCCGCACTCGGGGAGAGGAACAGGTACATCCATGAAGCGTTGTTTGCAAGTGCAGCTTTGTACTCCTTTCGCTTTACCTTTCGCTTCAAGAACAACTTGAGAATCCAAGCCGTGCCTCCGATTCGTCGTATTTCATCAAGTGTCGGCATGCCTGCAATCGTCACGATGTTACCGCCTTGCTTGACAATTTTACTCATGTCGAGACTTTCGGCGGTCGTGTCAAAACAGACATCAAACTTTTTGCTGTCCGCCGAATACAGTTCGACGAAGTTTTGTGATTTGTAATCAACAATTTCATCGGCACCAAGTGCTTTACACATGTCGGCTTTCTCACCTTTCGAAGCGGTTGTTACAACGCGACTTGCCTTGAACACATGCTTCGCCAGTTGAATGGCCATCGTTCCAACACCGCCAGCTCCACCGGAAATAAAGACTGAATCACCTTCCTTGAGGCCTGCTGTTTTGAGCGACTGTAGAGCAGTCATTCCAACCAACGGGATGGATGCTGCTTCTTCGAAACTGATGTTGTCTGGCTTTGCGACCACGTTGGAGGTGTGCACCGCACAGTATTCAGCCATAGCACCACGGTACCAAGGGGTTTTCGCACCGTCACTGGAGTGTCCAAAGATTCGAGCGAATACGGCTTGCCCAACTTCGAACTTACCTTTCCCGTCAGCTTGCTCAACGATACCTGCGACATCGTATGAAATCACATGTGGGAATGCATCGACTGGCCGGACCATTTTCAAATCTCCACCAAGAAGCGCTTTATCGACTGGGTTGATTGAGGAGGCATGAACCTTAATGACGACGTTGGAAGATACTTCAAACCCGTATGGGTAAGCGATTTCTTTTTTCTCCAACAGTGCTGGTTTGCCGTATTTTTGGAATGCGATTGCTTTCATCATTTTGCCTTGAGATTCGTTGCTCATGGAGCGGGGGGGTGTCCTTCCGTACATAAGGGAGAAAGTGGCACAGGTGACTTCTTGTAACACTGTTGTAACTTGTCTCTTGATAACAGAATGTTACTGCCTCGTTCCATGGCCAAAGAGCAAAATGAGCGAATGCAAGGGATGTGCGACTCTGCTAAAGCGCAAGTGGATGACTTACTGGTCCTGTTATCGAAGTCAAAGATGTTGAATATTTTATACATTCTCAACTGTGACTCGACTCCCTTGCGGTTTTCAGAACTCAAAAAGCGTGCAAGCACTTCTTCGACCACCATTACTCGGCGCTTGAGCGAGTTGGAAGGTCACGGTTTAGTGACTCGAACGGTCTACCCAACCGTGCCTGTTTCCGTTGAATATTCATTGACTTCAGACGCGAAAGCATTGGCTCCGAGCCTTGACTCCCTGTTTGAATGGGTTCTAAATCGTGCTGAGAAAATTGTTTGAATGAGATGCGGGGGCAGGATTCTCACCTTTGTTCACTGCGTGCACATGGTTCTCACCTGCATGACTGAATGAGATGCGGGGGGCAGGATTCTCACCTTTGTTCACTGCGTGCACATGGTTCTCACCTGCATGACTGAATGAGATGCGGGGGGCAGGATTCGAACCTGCGAACCGATAAGGAATGGGACCTAAACCCACCGCCGTTGACCAAGCTGGGCGACCCCCGCGCAAACTGATGGCGGCGCCTCTTGGATTTGAATGAAACGCTTCAAGCGTGTGCTTCAAATCCAGCTGAATTGATGATGTGGAGCACGGTGGATATCGTTATTTCAGCGGATGTGGTGACTTTTCCAGTACCCTTGGAATGAGAGATTTCAGCCTTGAGAATTCCTGGAGTTGATTCCAAAACTCGATTGATTCTGCTGGAGCACCCATCGCACGTCATTCCAGCAATAGAGACGGCATGTACAGCTTGGTCCATGTGATGATGAAGAAGTGGTGTGATTTGAACTCATTCACTGATGGGGCTCCACCAGCGCAATACCAGCGAATTTGCCACTACACTGACCGACGAGAGCGACATTGCTGCAGCAGCGAAAGCCGGTGGGAGCAGGACGCCGGTGAATGGCAGCGCAATACCCATGGCCAATGGAATTCCCACTGCATTGTAGACAAACGCCCAACCAAGGTTCACTCGAATTCGGCGCATGGTGCTCTTCCCAAGATCCAATGAGGAGACAGCATCAATCAAGTCGTTTCTCAACAAGACAAAGTCAGCAGCGTCCATGGCGATGTCTGAACCCGCTCCCATAGCAATTCCCACGTGGGCGGTAGAGAGAGCTGCTGCATCGTTGATTCCATCTCCAACCATGGCGACGTATCGCCCTTGATTTTGCAACTCTTGAACATGAGCAGCCTTCTGGTCCGGTTTCACTCCGGCAACAACCGTGTTTATTCCAACTTCTTGAGCGACCGTTTCAGCGGCCTCTTTTCGATCACCGGTCAACATGATGACGTCATAACCGGCTTTTTGGGCTCTTTGAACAGCCTTTTCTGTGGATTCACGAATCCGGTCCCGTGCTTCAATCCAGCCAAGCAATTTCAACCCTTGACTTACCAACACGAGCGTAACACCTTTGGTTGCAGCAGCACTAAGCTTTCCGAAGATTTCTTCGCTGATTTGAACACCTATTTCTTCCATCAGTTCGATGTTACCTACCGCAACTAAGGCGCCATCCTTTTCGCCAATCATCCCCAGCCCAGGAAGCGTTTGGATTTCGGTCAGTTGTGGGCGAGTTGAGGTCACATTCGACCACGAGGTGAGAATGGCGTCCGCAAGAGGATGCGTTGATTCGGCTTCAAGAGAAGCAGCAATGGAAAGAATTTCTTTCACTTCGCAATCAAGCAACTCAATATGGCTTACTCGCGGTTTTCCTGATGTCAACGTCCCCGTTTTGTCGACGATGAGCGTGTCAACTCTGTGGGCGTGTTCGAGTGCTTCTATGCCTTTGATGAGCAATCCGTTTCGGGCGCCTACGCCTGTGCCAACAATCAACGCTGTCGGTGTAGCCAAGCCCAGAGCGCACGGGCAAGCGATGACGAGGGTGGACACCAACACCATCATGGCCAATTCTAAATTTGAATCCATGGGATTGTACGACGCTGAATCGGGATACAGCCACCAAAATATCGCCGCTGTGAACGCAAACACGACGACAACGGGGACAAAAACCGAAGCAACTCGGTCGACGAGCCGTTGTATTGGGGCCTTGCCCATCTGTGCATCCTCAACCAGTTGAATGATGTTTGCAAGCAAGGTATCTTCGGAACTGTGCGTGGTACGGATGAGAATTGTTCCATCGAGAACGAGCGTTCCTGCCGAGACGTGTTCTCCTTCTTTCTTTCGAACCGGGTAAGGTTCTCCGGTCATCATTGAGGTGTCAATACTGGCTTTTCCTTGGTGCACTACGCCGTCGAGAGGAACAGTTTCGCCGAGTAAAATTTTGATCAGCGAACCAATCGGGACTCCGGCGACATCTTGCATATCGGTATGTCCAAGTTCTTCATCGATGACCAAGCGAGCTCGCTTTGGTTGTAAATCCATTAGACCGTGAACTGCATCGGTGGCTTTCAGTTTGGCACCTGCTTCCATCCAATTTCCGAGCAACACAAATCCGATGATGAATACAACTCCATCAAAGAATACATGACTTGAGTTTGAGAATACCGGCGGTAGGATGCTGAGAAGTGGCGATAAGGTGACCAAACTTGACCAAAGGAAGGCCACACTTGTCCCTAAATGAATCAGCACATCCATGTTGGCCGAACCTGAACGCAAGGCTTTCCAAGCATTGGAATGAAATTGCCATCCTGACCAAAAATAGACTGGAGCGGTTCCGACAAGAGCCAGCAACAAACGGGTATTGACGCCGTTCAGTTCACCAAAATCCTCGGCAAACATACTGAGGTAGAGAGTGGGTATAGCCATCAGCAAAGCGAGCACTACTTTCCGTGATTGAGCGCGTAAATCTTTTCGAGCATTCTCAATCATCGTTGTTCTGCCACGATGCTCTTTGGCTCCAAAACCACTCCGTTCAAGAGCAGCGATAACGCTTCTTTTCGTCGATTCAACATTGGAGTCTAAAGACACGTTCACAACGGCGCGTTGCAAGGGAAGGTTCACTGAAACGCTCTCCACCTGTTCGGCACGGAGCGTCACTTTCTCAACCGATGCAACGCACGATGCACAGGTCATTCCTGTTACATCTAAAACGAACGATTCGGTTGACATTTTACCACCTCAGCTCAACAACACCCTTGGTCTGTACATCCGGTAAGGCTCCATTCGCCTTCATCCATAGAGACGCATCCACACCCGCATGTACACATCCAGCCAACTTGATCCCAACCTTTGCCGCCTTCGGCGCGAGTGTATAGCCGCTTCATCTTGCAACCGCAATTGCACCTCTCTGCTTTGATACGAGCCATGTAACTGCGTTTAATGTAGTCAATATAAACGCTTGGTTTTGACTACAATACTACTGTGGGGCGAGGTCCAATGAGCCAGCCCATACATCCAAGCCTCGCAACCGGCAAGGGAATTTTTGGCCGAGTTGAACGACCGGCTCTTGTTCTCCTCGAGCATCTGGTTCGGCTGGTATGACCGCAAGCCCATATTCGTCGATGCTCATTTGGGTTTTACCACCGATTTGGCGCAGATGCATCCGGCCGTGAATTGCGCCATCGTCTGCTAAGTCAAGGAAAATCCAAGGTGTACGCAAGCCGGTAATTCGAGCGGGCCACGAAGTATGTTCCAGGGGCGTGGATTCTGTAGAACTTTCACCTCCGATTTTCCCACCGCGCAACAAGTGTAGGTGGTACGCATTCGCTACAAGTTCCCACTCCATTCGTTTGGCTGTGTGACCTTGTTCGCTGCAATGTTTGGCTATTTTTGCCGTTTCTTCGAGAGAATGAACCCATTGCTCTGCTCGCAAGTGTGCTTTGAGTTGCCGGTGTGCCATGAGGTCGGGATAGCGTCGAATCGGGCTGGTGAAATGCACATACGCATCGAGATTTAACCCAAAATGACCAAGATTTTCTTCACTGTAACTGGCCCGTTGCATGAGGTGGAACAATCCTTGGTCCACCACTCTGCGAACGGGTCCTTTGAGTTCGGAGGCTTGCTCCTGAGCTTTATCCAGAGCATCGAGAATCTCCTGGCGTGCATCAGCATCAAGGACGCTGTCCAGGTATTCCGGCGTGTCGTTGCTGGTTGTTGTTTCACTCTCCAGCCCAGAAACATCAACTGAGCCGCCAGCCCAACCTGCCAGTAAGTCTGCCAGTTCACCTTCTTCGGATTGGCCGTGCGTCCGATAACTTGGAAGGGGCAGTTCGATGTTAACGCCCAATGCTGAAAGTTTTGCATTCAGTTCTTCCACTTCCACGGCATCAGGCGGCGTGTGGCAACGCCATGGTAGCGGTGCGCCGGCTTTACCCAGTAAATGCCCGACTGAGGCATTGGTTGCGACCATGAACGATTCGATCATTTGTGTGGCGGCGTTTGGCCATTTGATTTCGACTCGAATGTTTTCGTCACCATGCAATCGAGGCCGGAGTTCTGCATTTTGGATGTTAAGGCGAACTTCTTTTTTCTGCCAGGAATCGGCCAGTTCAAACATGTCGGTAAAGCGTGGATTGTCCAAAGCATCTTCGTAAGCCATGTTTTCAACAACCCGAATCACTGCTTCAAACGCCTTGCATTCGACGATGGTATCGTCGTTGCCAATTTCCATTGAAACAACCATTGCAAGACGGTCAACGCCAGCACGCAGGGAACAGAGGTCATCGGCCAGCCGTGGCGGCAGCATCGGGAGAACGGTGTGCGGCAGGTAGACCGATGTTGCCCGAGCGCGAGCGGCGGTGTCCAAACGGGTGTCCGGCTCAACATAATGAGCCACATCAGCAATGGCGACCCAAAGGGTTCGGATACCGTCCTTCTCAACCAAGCAAACAGCATCGTCGAAATCTTTTGCATCATGAGGGTCAATGGTTACGAACGGAAGGTGTCTTAGGTCACTGCGATGATTGGAAAGTTCACCTTCACCGTCAACTTCAGGTAGCCGTTCAGCAGATTCCACCAGAGCCTCATCGTACGTCCGGGGAAATGGATTCCAGCCGCCTTTGCGTTTGTTTTCGAGCCGCAAGTCCAACAGCGAGCGTGCATTCAACCGCCCAGATTGTATCAGCAGCAATGCCATACTGGGTTCAGCATCTCGAAACCGTAGTCCTGAGCGCCTGTTAGCGATAAATCGGGCTTCTTTTACCAAATCGAAAGTGCCCCAAGTGCGGACGACTGTGTCCGGGAGCAGAGAGAAGGAGGAGGGGTAATCTTGTCCACCCAGATGAGCCAGCCAAACTTCTTCGAGCAGTGAATATCTCTCAGCATCTCTTCCACTGGTGTTTTCTGGAGCATCCGGGCCACTGAGGGCTGGACGACCATGAAGTCCGGTCGAGCCTTTGGTTGCGTGTACTGCGCTGAATGCTTGCCAGTCGAGTACAGCCTCTTTGATGCGTTTGATTTCATCAGGACTGCGAATCCGGACCTTCTTGTCTTCCACTTGAACGAAGTTTTCGCTTTTTGCACGGGCATGTGCCATCGTTTCATCGATGGAACTGCGAAACACCCGTTCCGGTCGAGAATCACCAGCATATTGCTTGCCTAGGTCTTCTTTATCGATAAGGAATGTAGCAATTTCTTCACTGCTCCAAGATTTTTTCCACAACTCTTCTTGGGCGGCAAAGTGACTCGCTAAACGCTTCCATAACCGCTCGATATCAGAGATTTGTGGTCCTTTTTTGTTCTTCTTTGAACCACGGTTGTTCCGTTTCTTGCCTTGGCCCATGAACCCACCTACAATCCAGAGTTCTTAAGATTCTCAAGCGCTTTCACTTGTTCTTTCGAGAGTTCATCGTAATCAGGCAGTACGAATTCAAGTTCTAAATCGCCACCGTCGTAACCTGCTCCGGCGATACGAAGGCGGTCTCCAACCATCGTTTCAGGTGAGACGGTGAGCATTATTTTCTTGTTTGAAGGCAGTTGAACTTTCACCTTTCCCCCGAGCATGAGGGTGCTGAAGGGAGTCGGAACTTCTTGCACAAGCATCTTTCCATCCCAGAAACGACCTTCGCCGAAATGAATGCGTATGGTCAACATCACATCGCCGGCTGCACCTTCAGGGTGATCGTGGCCTTGACCCTTGAGACGTGATGTCGTTCCATGTTTGACGCCGGGTTTCACCCGAGTTCTGAGCGTAACTGAAGTTGGCTCCATCGTTCCTGCAGCATTTGGCTTAAGCCGCTTGAAGGTGAATGGAAATTGACCCCCCTGTTCGGCCTGCTCTGCGGTAAGTTCGAGGCTGACGCTGATGTCAGCACCTTTGGGCCGTTGTTGGCGTTGTTGCGGTTGACCTCCCATCCCGCCGAAGGGGTTTCCACCTCGAGGACGGCCACCTCCGCCGAACATTTGCCCAAGAATATCTTCCATGCCTCCACCGCCACCGCCGAAGGGGTTACCACCGCCTCCACCGCCAAACATCGATGACATTCGTTGTTGTTGTTCGTATTCGTTCCGATCTTTGGCGGTAGCAATCGATTCATAGGCTGCTTGAACTTCTTTGAATTTGGCCTCGGCCGAGGCATCGCCTTGATTCCGGTCGGGGTGGAACTGGCGAGCTTTTTTGCGAAAAGCCCGTTTGATTTCAACATCGCTGGCATTTCGACCTACGCCCAACACTGAATAGGGGTCTTGCTTCGCCATTAAGCGCCCTTCAACGCCACTCCCACATCAACCCTCGCAACGTAATTTACGAAACTTTGAGGCCGAGAAACTCCTGTAATCGCGACGGAGTGGTTATAATTGAAGGGTAGGTGGCATTGAAAGCCGAGGTTGTACCATGTCTGGTGAAAATGCAGAAAACCGCTCCTTTGAAGAAAAAGTACAGGACCGTCAAGACTGGATTGAGTCCCAATTCCGTCGTATTTCCCGTGGTTCATGGGCCCGTATCATTCGCATGGCTCGTAAGCCTACGCCTCAAGAATTCAAACAAACCTCCATTATTTGTGGTATCGGATTGTTTGTATTGGGCGCTATTGGTTTTGCCATGCTCGTCCTTATGGACAATTTCTTCCCTTGGATGTTTGATGTGTTGAACATCGGTAACTGAGTGAATACAGGAGATGAATGAAATGAGTGAAGCATTTGTAGCATACGTTCGATTTGAAGAAAAACTCCTCTTGCTGCGACGCAGCAAGTCTGATGGCGACTTCCCAGCATTGTGGGATGGCGTTTGGGGAATCGGCGATACAGCCGAAGAAGTTCTCGCCCGCGTCTCTGAATCCACTGGAATCCCAGTCGACTCTCTCCACTACCAAGGCTCCGGCCCTGAGCGTGGTGTTGACATGGGCCGCTCTCTGGTCGATGTTGTGCCGGTGTTGGTTGTCTCGAACACAGAGGAAGTGACTCCAAACGGTCGTTACACTGAAGCAGAATGGATTGACCCAGGTACGCTGCAAAACTACAATTGTATTTTCTCCAATCTCGATATGGAGAACAACAACAAGTTGTTCGGAGAAATGTACGGTTCAGTCGGTTCGTTCCTTTACATCGTAAAGACCGCAATCGGTTCAGAGAAGCGCGTTGCTGACGAGATGTACAACCGTCTTCACGGCAGTGGTTCGCTCACCTCTTTGCTCCCAGACATCATGTCGATTCTTCACCCTACAGGGATGCGAGGATATCTTTTCATTGAATCCAGCGCTCTTCACCACGTTGAGAAGTTGATCGGCCGCTCCGGTGGTCGAGACCCAGCAGCTCGCCGTGGATTGAACCAAACCCCACTCAAGAACGCCAAGACCGTTCTTCCTGGTGAAGCACCTCTTGCCGACATTCTACCGTACCTCGAACCAAAGGCAGTGACCTCTGGAATCGAAGTCGGATGCATCGTCGAAATTGTTACTGGTGCGTTCAAGGGCGAGAAAGCTCGTGTCCTCAGTGTGGCAGAATCCAAGGAAGAAGTCAGCATGGAGTTGTACGAACAACCTATCCCAATGACCCTCAATATGCGTGGCGACCACGTTCGTGTCGTGGAGCGTGTCGAGTGATTATATTGGGCTAAGCGACTCAACCCTCTTCGCACAGCGCGATTATATAGGGGTGTTTTGTCGGCTGAATGCCCACATAGTGAGCAATGGAGTTGAAACAATGCCGAAACCTTGGACATCCGAACTCATCAAGAAGGCTCTTGGTGTAAAGAAGTGCAACGGCAGTCTCGATGCCGCGACCGAAGACCTCTCTCTTGAGAAAGCAATGGATGTTGCTCGAGACAAGAACGGTCAAGGTCACCTGACCGGAGCCGATCTTAAGGCACAAACAAAAGAAATCATTGGAACCTGTGTTTCAATGCGTGTCAAGATTGACGGTCACTGGGCCAATGACGCCCTCGAAATCATTAGCAAAGGAGAATGGGACGAGCGGTTTAACTGAAACTCACGAGCCGTGGTAGAGGCGCCTCGAGCGTCTCGCTGACCACAGAGGTGATTAAAAATGGAAGAAAAAATTAACCAGGCAATTAAAGGAGCACTTGAAAGTGCACCAAAGAGAAAGTTCGTTGAATCGTTGGATATTGCATTCACGATTCGTGACGTTGACTTGAAAAACCCGAACAACCGTATCAAGGAAGAGATTCGTCTTCCATCTGGTCGCGGTCGTGAACTCAAAATCGCCATGTTTGCTGCTGGAGAAGCTGCAACAAAAGCAAAGGCTGCAGGTATTCACGTCATCACTCCTCAAGAAATTGAAGACCTTGGCGGTAACAAAGGCAAGGCAAAGAAGATTGCAAACGCTTTCGACTTTTTCCTCTCTGAAGTCCCTCACATGGGACTGATTGGACGATACCTCGGTGTTGTTCTTGGTCCTCGTGGCAAGATGCCTCGTCCAGTCCCTCCAACACTCGACCCTGCCATCATCGCAGCAGGTCTTCAATCAACTGTCGTTGTTAAATCCGGTGACAAAATGACGTTCCAAATCGCTTTCGGTACGGTCAGTCAATCTGAAGAAGAACTCTACGCCAACGCAATGGAAGTCTACAACCGTGTCATCTCCAAACTTGAGCGTGGAATTGGAAACATTCGTTCTCTTTACATCAAGACAACGATGGGTCCTTCTCAAATGGTCGAGGTGATTAATTGATTCCTAAGGTCGTTTCGTGGAAGAAAGACACCGTCAAAGATTTGGTGGATTTGCTGAAGAGCGGAGACACCATTGCAGTCATCGACGTTCACGGCGTTCCAGCCGGTGCAATGCTCGGTATGCGTGCATCACTTCGTTCAGACATGAAGATTCAAGTCGCCAAGAAGCGATTGATGAGCATTGCTTGGGAACGAGCTGGATTCGAAGACTCAAACTTGAACGAATTGTTCGAGGGTGCGATACAACCAGCATTGGTTTCCTCTTCAAACCTCAACTCCTTCGAACTCTTTACCGAACTTAAGAAGACAGAAGCAGGCCGTGCCGCTAAGGAAGGCGACGTCGCTCCTCACCAAATTGTTGTTGAGAAGATGGATACCGGTATGCCACCTGGCCCAATAGTTGGTGACTTGAACTCGGTAGGCATTCCTGCGAAGATTATGGGTGGCTCGGTTCAAATTCAGAAGCGAACAGTTGTTCTTGAAGCAGGCGATGTTTTCGAAGGCGACATGGGTATGATGCTCTCGAAGATTGGAATAAATCCAATCGTCACCGGTCTACGTTTGTGCGGTACGCTTGAAGGTGGAACTTTGTTCGCTCCAAGTACGCTTGACATCGATTACGAGCAATTCGAAACCGACCTCATCAGTTACGCCGCAGGTGCATTCAACCTTGCGTGCAACATCACATGGTTCACAAGTCAAACCATGCCAACAATTCTTGCAAAGGCCAGCCGAGAGGCAATGGCCGTTGCATTGGAAGCTGCAATCACAACTGCAGAAACCATGCCACATCTCGTTGGACGAGCACACAACGGCGCTATGGCCGTTGCTGGACAGCTTGACAGCGACGCACTCGATGAAGAACTTGCCAACATGTTGGGCGCAGCCGCATCCGCAGCCGCATCCGCTGCAAGTTCATCTGACAGCACTTCTGAGGTACCAACTGAAGCCGAAGAAGAGGAAGAAGAGGAAGAAGAGGAAAGCTTCGGCGGACTCGGAGATCTATTCGGTTGAACTACACAATGAGGTGAAAAAATATGGAATACGTATACGCTGCTATGCTACTGCACGCTGCTGAAAAAGACATTGACGAAAAAACCGTGAGCGCCATTCTAAAGGCTGCTGGCGTGAAAGCTGACGACGCTCGAGTGAAAGCACTGGTTGCTTCACTTGCTGGTGTTGACATCGCTGATGCAATGACCCAGGCTGTCGCCGCTCCTGCCGCTGCTGCTCCAGCAGCTGCTGGTTCATCTGACGCCCCTGCCCCTGTTGAAGAGGAAGAGGAAGAAGAAGAAGAAGCTGGCTTCGACGGTCTTGGATCCCTTTTCGGTTGAAACAGGTATCGAGCGCCGCCGAGCGCACTTGGTACGCGACATGCTCGCGTCCAGTGAAGCACGGTAGTCCCACTCGGTCCTACCCGCGGAATACCTCGCCTGAAAGGGCGGGACTGTGGGAACACCGTGCATACAAGCGAATCAAACTTCGAGTTTGATCTGAAACATTCACTGCAGCCGTAAGGCTGCCCAAATCAAGACGCCTTCATCGGAGTGTTGATGCCAACCTGTCGATTGGAACATCCATGGTGCGACGAGCGACTCAAGATTTTGAAGTCAGTGTCTCGCCCGTTCAATCGATTAAGGTGTTTCGGCTTCTTGCCGAAGAAGCCGGCTGGTCCATGGAACGTCATGAAGGTTCGCGGATGGTCGACCGGTTCGCTATCATCATGCCAATGACCCAAACCACTCGAACGTTGGGTCTACGAATTCTTGATGGACCTTTACGAGGTCTTGAAGTCACAAGTTGGTCTGAAACCCGTGGTTCATCTGGAGCACTCAACATGATTTCTTGGGTTTTACCCGGCGGACTTGAACTCCCCCTCACTCAATTGCTTCTCCAGCATTGGGTCTCTCGTTTGCCCCGATGCCCGTGGCGTTGGAGTTTTGGAGAACGGTCAAAGATTGGTTTCCTTCTGCCGGTGTGGAAGAAATCGCGAAAGAACTTTGCCAAGTTAGGTTTTTCAGTTGGTCAAAACGACTGGCCAAACAGTCCAAGAAAGCCGTGGATGGATTCTGAATCCGAGTGATTTGGCGACTAAAATCTTCTTTTTTACATCCAGTTTGCGCCTGTCAATTGACCGAAAGTCATAGAGGTTGATGCTTCATCGGTTGGGGTGAGGGCGAACCAAATGATGACGTTGGACGATTTGAAAACCAACCGAGACACCCAAATTACCGTGGGGTGCATCGCCTTTTTCCTTATCGCTTTTCCACTGTACTTCTCGTTCGCAGCCAGCGGTGTATCCAGCGTGGCAGGGACTCGGGGTGTTGGCGATTACCAAATCAACGGCAACCTCACCTACGTTCAATTGACCGACGGCATCGAATACATTGCCGATGGTGATACGTTGATGATTGACGATCTTCACACCGATTCCATTGATGACGCTGAAGACATGAACATCGTTGGTGTACGAGTCGTGATGTCGTACGGTGAAGACGAAGAGGCGCAAGGACTCTCCTGTGGCCCCGGTCCATTAAGTGGCCAAGATGCTGCTGATACAATTTCTGGCACGGCGATGCATGCAGGTTTCAACGGTACTGCCGATGGACAAAACAACGGTGGAAGTGGCGAACATGAAGTCGTTGTCGAATGGTTCAACTCATCGATGGTCGGTGCAGAAGTTTCTGGTCTTTCTGAATCCGAAATCATCAGTCAAATCGACTCGATGGGTGCCGGTCTTGGCGCATACTCTGCTGAAATTAGCGTTTCTGCCGAAGCAGGAAATGCCCCCCC
>Ga0206124_10002530_pt1 | contig 13539 bp, 15 predicted proteins | sample Helgoland_Spring_3_FD_148671 | JGI IMG/M metagenome (GOLD analysis project Ga0206124, IMG submission 148671) | Pelagic subsurface seawater microbial communities from Kabeltonne, Helgoland, North Sea - Helgoland_Spring_Bloom_20160321_2 | ecosystem: Environmental > Aquatic > Marine > Epipelagic ... | reverse complement strand
GAAATAAGCGCTAATTTTCATCGGTGCGTCCCTCTTGATAAAGATAATTACTGAAAACATTATTGAAATAACAAATCAATCTCAACAATGTCTCGCTAAACCGTCGATCGGTAAATCAGTTCGCGTGAGCTTAATGTTTGCAAACAATCGCAAATTGTAATCGGAAAACTGTGTCATTATTTCAGCCTATGATCTGGAGATGGCCAGCGATCACAATTTCACGTGCAATCATACCCAAGAACTAATTGTCGGGTCTTGAGTAAATCCTGCCCCCACAACCAATTCATTTATATGATTACAGCTAACTAGCCGTCTCGAATTTGAGGCGGCTTTTGCAATGACATGCATCTATTGCAACTTGAAAAATTAGCGAAATGCTTAATACTGGTTTTATGAACAGTGGTCTCCATTCAATTTTCCAAGGTCTTTGTGAACTGCCAAAGCAGCTGCGCTGGAGCTATCTTCCACCTCTTATGGTTTATCTCGCCGCTGGTGTGTCTGGATTAACGGCGATTGTTGGCACTTTTTTTATCAAAGATTATTTGAATTTATCTGCTGCATTTCTGGCCAGCCTTGGTTTTTGGGCGGGATTGCCATGGGCGCTAAAAATGCCGCTTGGGCATCTGGTCGATTTGATCTGGAAACATAAAGCCTACCTTGTTGGGCTTGGGGCAGCGGTAATTGCGGCCAGCCTTTTGATAATGTATGGGCTGATTGGTCATACCGGATTTATGGCCAGCATCATGCCTGTTGAAACATGGTTTGTGACCAGCGTTATTTTAGGGCCGATTGGTTATGTCATTCAAGATGTTGTGGCCGATGCGATGACGGTTGAGGCGGTTCCTGAACAGGATAAAAATGGTAATGATATCGCCACGGACCAGCTAAAGGTCATGCATACAACGATGCAGACACTTGGCCGATTTGCCATTATTGGCGGCACAGTTTTGGTTTCACTTGCCAATGTGATTATGTTTAGTGATGTCGATAGCCTTGATGCCGCTGCCCGGGTTGATCTTTATGCTGATATCTATCTTTATGCGTTGATCATTCCGGTAATTTCGATTGCTGGGGTCGTGCTAGCACGCCTGCAACACTCTTATCGTAATGCGCGCACACAACAAGCACATCACACCGCAACAAGCTCTCATCAACGGCCTGAAATCAACTGGTCAATTTTGCTGGGCAGTCTGGTCTTTGTGGTTTTTTCGCTAAGTGTTGGCACATCGGGTATCGGCTATGCACAGGAAATTGTCTTTGCCGGATCAGTTGGTATTATCCTGTTTTTAATGAACCGGCTGGTGCGCTTTCTAACGCCTGAAAAACGGCTGATGATTGTTGGAACAGCGATCATTATTTTTACCTTCCGGGCGATGCCAAGTCCAGGCCCGGGGCTGACATGGTTTGAAATTGACCAACTTTTTTTCAATGAACAGTTCCTGTCCATTCTTTCACTTATTGCATCAATTTTGACCCTTGCTGGCATTATCCTGTTGCGGCCTTTTATGGCGAATAATTCGATTGCCCGCATTGTTGTTATTTTATCCATTGCTGGTGCCGCGCTGTTTCTGCCGAGTATTGGTATGTATTATGGCCTACATGAATGGACCGCCACCTATAGCGGCGGCATTGTTGATGCAAAATTTATTGCGATTATCAATACCGCTGTCGAATCCCCACTCGGCCAGGTCTCGATGATACCTCTTTTGGCCTGGATTGCTCGGAATGCTCCAGCCCATATGAAGGCAACATTTTTTGCCGTCTTTGCTTCATTTACCAATCTGGCACTTTCGGCGAGCGCACTTGGCACCAAATATCTGAATGAGGCCTTTGTCGTCACACGCGAAGTAAAGGACAAGTTAAGTGATGCCATTGTCACCACGGCCGATTATTCCGAATTAGGGATGCTGCTCATCACCGTTTTACTCATCACCCTTGTGATGCCTATTGGCATGGTTATAATCATCCAGAATAGTCGTTTTAAAACAGAAGATTAGTTGCTTAGACTGCTTGAGCTGTGTGATTTAAAAATTGCCAAAACTTTTAACCCAGTTGCCTCATAAGAGGCTGGCAGGTGTTACATACAAAAGTTCGTCGTCCACTAATCTCAAAACGCCTTATCTCACCTTCACACTTTGGGCAGCTGGCTTTTCCAAAGATATTGAATTTTTTACCATATCGTTTTTTTGATAATTGCCCGTCAAATACCGTGATGATAGCATTTCGCTCAACACCGATAGCAAGCAAGGCGCTAGCGTCATCCCAAATTCGATTAAAAGTTTGCCGGTCAATTGCTCTGCCGGGCGTTTCAGGGTGGATTGCCTGGCGCCATAAGATTTCTGAGCGATATATGTTGCCAATTCCTGCCATAACAGATTGATCCATAATCAGGCGGCCAATTGGTGCTTTGCTTCGTGATATCTTTTCAAAAGCAAAGTCAGGATTTGCATCGGGGCGAAGAACATCTGGTCCTATTCGACCAATAAGGGCCATCACCCCTTTTTGACCTAAGACCTCGCAAATAGTTGGGCCAATTATGTCCACAAGATGTTTTTTGCCTATCAAGCGGATACGCACGGAGCTCTTTGGCTCTGCTAATGGTAATTTTTGTTTTTGAATTCGGCCGAATAGTCCCAAATGTATGTGCAGTGTATACTCGTTATTGAACTTATAAAGAAGATGTTTACCAAATGCCTCAACAGCGGAACAAATTTGCCCGTTAAGAAGTGAGGCGCCCTCGGAAAATCGCCCCTGTGGTGAAGAAACAATCAGTTTCTGGCGAGCTAGTATTCGTTGATGATCCCTCGCGGCTCTATGGATTGTGTGACCTTCAGGCAATTTTAATTCCTAATTTCAGAGTTTTAGTCAAAGGCTAAAAATATTTTCAAACGAAAGAAAACCAGTGCCTCGTTCCACTCACGTAGAAACCTCTTTCTTTTTAGTCTGTCCAGATAAACGAGAAGCCCGGTGTCTAGTCGAATGGGTTTAAAATTACTTTGATTTAATTTGCTTTGGCTTTTTGGTGATAACAATCCAGTTGTTTTGGTCATGTGACTTTGTCCACGCTCGCTCAAAAGATAAGTAAGAAACTGCCTAGCTGCTTGTTTGTTTTTTGACTCGCGAGGTATCAAGGCGGAGCGCAATAAAATTAGTGTATAATCTTTCGGATAAACGACCTGCAAATTTCTTCTGGTTTTGGCATGTTGTTCGGCATAAGAACCAATCAGGTTGTAGGCAAGTATACTTTTTCCACTCTCTAATTCATCAAGCATGTTTCCCGAGCAGCACACTAACTTGGTTTTTATGCCCCCAAAAACTTCAGCCAATCTCCAAAATGAATCTGATTGCCTGACATCCTGAGAGGCAAATAAAAAGCCCGCTCCAGATGTGTTAACGTCATATGTTATCACCTTTTCTCTGAAGAAATTGGGTTCGTTACGTATAAGAGTTATCAACTCTCTCCTGGTTTCCGGTACGTGTTTACCAACAAAATCTTTTCGGGAAACCACCATCACTATCGGTTCAGCAGAAAAACCTACCAAACGGTCTTGCCATATACTCCAATCTGGAACATTGAGGTAATCTGGCAAGTCCAATGATGCTGCCAAACCATCATTGGCCAATTTTATTTGAAGATCCATTGCTGATGACATGACCAAATCAAAGTTTTTTTGAGATTTAGAAATAGACGTAGAAATATCAGTGGTTGAGGCGACGGTGTAACGGATCCTCTTTTCAGGGAACTCAGCAACAAATCTCTGTAAAACCGGTTCAAAAATTTCTTTGTCTGTTGAGGACAGTATTTCAAGATGCACAGCCTGGTCTGATGGGCCATAGTCCGACACAGATTCGACCGTCAACCCAAACACAGGTGCTGCCCAGAAAACTATTACAATGGCAAAGTTAATGTAGCGCATACTAAATTCCCATCATATTGTCGTATTTTTAAATCTCCTTTTGAAGCGACTATGGCTTTTTTCACGGGCGATACTCAATCCTAATCCAGACCCGGCTATTTCGCGTGCATTCGAACCACGCTTAAACTTTTTGAAAAGATCGCTGATTTTTAATTTTTTAATGCTGTTGTATTCATTTCTAATTTCGATTTTATATTTGCCTCGTGAAGTTAGGCACTTGATATCAATTTGTTTTTCAGCTGGTGAATATTTGATGGCATTATCGAGTAAATTACGAACGGCTGTTTCAAACAGGTTTCTATCAACCTTCATAGTTGTGGCAATATCAACAACAGACGCAAAGTTTATATTTACGTCTTTCAAACTTGCTGCTGGTTCAAATTGCTGTACGAGATTTGACATGCACTCGTTTAAAACAAGGCTCACCTTTTCTGGACGCTCTGCACGATAAAGAACCATTGCATGGTCAAGTAGTTGCGTTGCCGATCTATTAGTTTGGTCAACTGAACGAATTATTTTCCTGAGATGGTTTCGGTTCTCGGGTGTCTTTGATTTGCGTAACGCAAGCTCGCTCTCAGATCTAACGACTGCTAATGGTGTCCTGATATGATGTGCAGCCTCAGCGATAAAGGTCTCAGTTTGCTGAAGAGTGTTTTTCAGTTTGCTGAAGAGTGTTTCTCAATTTGGTGATCAGGCCATTGAAAGATTTTAAGACTGGGATGATTTCCTCAGGCACTTCCTGGGTGATATCGCGAAGATCATTTGGACCACGCCGTTTAATTTTATTTGCGAATTGGTTTAATGGTTTTGTGATTAGATTTGCAGCAATTAACGCTAGAAAAATGAGTGCAAGCAAGAAAATTACGATCAGTGGGATAAAGTTTTCCTTTATTTTCCGTAGGGTGGCTTCTTCAAAGTTTTTTGTTTGGGCTATATGTATAGTTATGATTTCTGTCTGACCAGAGACGATTAGGGGGTAATTGGCAGCCGCCACCCTTACCGTCTTATTTCGATAAACAAACTCTTCAAAGGTTGGCTTCAGAAGGTTGCCAGGCTTTGATACGCTTGGTAGGTCTTCGTACCCTGTGATAGTTTCTTCACTTTTACTGATTTTATAGAAAACTCTGTCTTCACCTATTGCTCCAAGTAGAGAAAAAGTGTCATAGGGCAGGTCTAAGCTAAATTCCTTGTCTTCTGTGTAAAGCTTATCAACAATCGATGCTATGGCTGCTGACAAAAGGCGGTCTTGTGTTGCGCCAACGGTCTGAGAAACAACAGTATATATAAGTGCAAAACTAGCAGCAGATATACCTAGTGCAACTGTGCCCAATAACAACATCAAGCGCTTTTTTATTGAAAACGTTGTTTTCAATTTTTTATGTATTTTGTTCTGTGAGACGATAGCCAAGCCCCCTTACGGTTGTGATTTCTAACCCGCTACCGATAAGCTTTTTTCTTATCCTAGCAATGTAAACTTCAATTGCGTTCTCAGTTATGTCTTCAGATATTGAAAAAAGCCTGTCTGTGAGTTGCTCTTTTGAAAACAATATTTTTGGTGAGCTAAAGAAAATTTCGAGAAGTCGAAGTTCGCGATTTCGCAATTGTTGTTGCTCGTCGCCAAATTCCAACATTGCAAGAAGTGGAAAAAGGTTAACTTTTCCAAAGTTTAATTTGATTTGATTTTGACCGTTGTGACGTCTCAGAACTGCACGACATCTCGCTTCCAGTTCTGCAAACTCAAATGGCTTGACGATGTAATCATCCGCCCCAATGTCAAGCACATCTATTCGATCCGAGATTTCGGATTTTGCAGTCATCACAATTATTGGAATGTTGTCATTTTTTTCGCGAACAGATCGTAACAAGCTCCGGCCATCTCCGTCTGGCAACATGATATCTAAAAGAATTAAATCAAAATGTGAGACCGATAAAAAATCGTAAGCTGATGCCAGGTCGCCGGCACTGTCAGCACTGTGTCCCCCTATTACGAAGAAATCAATCAATGCTTCTGCCAGTTCCGCGGTATCCTCTATAATCAGTACTTTCATGTCACTTTTTTCATTTAGGCGGTGTCAGGTTGGTGTCAGGTTAGTAGGTTTAGATCTATTGGTAAAGCACCCCTTTGAATTGATATTGGTGGGTGTGAGACATTAAAGGGAGATAACAATGTCTAAAAGATTGTTTACACGACGCGCTTTTGCCGCTGCTGCTGTAGCGGCCTCTGCTATTATGATATCAAGTTTCAGTTATGCAGGCGGCCATCAGAAAGTAGACTCAATTCATTTTCTGATTCCTGGTGGGGCCGGCGGTGGTTGGGATGGAACCGCAAGAGGGACTGGAGAAGCATTAACCAAATCTGGGCTGGTTGGGTCTGCAACATATGAAAACATGTCTGGCGGCGGTGGCGGCAAAGCTATTGGATATTTGATTGAGAATGCCAAGAGCAATCATGGTACATTGATGGTCAATTCGACTCCAATTGTCATTCGGTCGCTCACAAAGGTGTTTCCACAAAACTTTCGGGATCTAACTTTGGTCGCTGGAACGATTGGAGATTATGCAGCCCTTGTTGTTCCATCGAACTCCAAAATTAAAAACATGTTCCATCGAACTCCAAAATTAAAAACATGAGTGATTTGGTTAAAGCGTACAAAGCTGACCCGAACGGTGTTGCTGTTGGGGGAGGTTCAGTTCCTGGTGGCATGGATCATTTGGTTGCGGCAATGGTGATGCAGGCTGCTGGAGCGAACCCAACTGATGTCAAATACGTAGCATACGATGCTGGTGGTAAAGCAATGGCAGGCTTGCTTTCTGGAGAGATTAAAGCTCTTTCTACCGGCTTCTCTGAAGCTGTAGCGATGGCAAAGGCAGGTGAGGTTAATATTATTGGTGTTACCTCAAACGATAGAGTGTCTGCTTACCCCTGACGCTAAAACCATGAAGGAACAGGGCATAAACACTTCCTTTGTTAATTGGCGGGGGTTCTTTGCAGCTCCTGGTTTGCCAAAAGACAAGCTAGCGGCTTATCAGGGCGCTATCGCAGCAATGTATAAAACCCCGGAGTGGGAGGCGGTACGCTCTCGAAACGGTTGGGAAAATATTCATAATCCTGGTGATCAGTTTAGAGCTTTCCTTGAGCAACAGGAAAAAGAAATCGGTGACCTGATGAAGAAGCTTGGGTTCCTCTAAAAGTGTAACTTCTGAGGAATTTGGGAAGAAACTTGCATAAATTTTCCTATCGCCCACCCAGCCAATCGGTTGGGTGGGTTCAAATTAAGGTTTGGCGGTATGAATTTTGAAAAAGCCATAGCTTTGTTTTTAGCGCTGGTTCTAGCTGTTTACAGTTACACTGCGTTCTTTGAAATGGATTACCTTTTGCCGCCAATTCTTCAAAGGAACCCGGTTTGGCCCTCTACTTTCCCTAAGATTCTTTCTGTGATGGGTTTAATTGCTTGTGCTTTAGTTTTTTTAAATATTGAAAAATCAGAAAAGCAAGTTGGTGACGATTTAGATATTTCTAATTGGCGGGCCTATAAAATCATCCATGCTTTTATGCTAATATTTGGCATGGTCGTCTACGCTTTGGTATTGCGTCCGTTAGGTTTCATTGGCGCAACTTTTATTTTCCTGTTCGCCAGCAGCCTGCTTCTTGGTGAGAAGAGATACTTTTTGCTGGCTATTGTTTGCCTGATTTCCAGCTTTTCAATCTGGTATCTAGTTGATGATGTGCTGGGGATTTACATGTCTCCATTGCCATCCTGGCTTTCTACGCGATGAGGTTCAAATAATGGTTGAAGGATTGCTTATTGGACTTCAAACAGCACTGTCGATCAAAAATTTTTTGATGGTTGTTGGAGGGTGTTTGATAGGCACCTTCATAGGGATGCTGCCCGGCCTCGGACCTATGTCAATTATTGCGATAATGATACCCGTTGCAATATCTATTGGCGATCCCTCAGCTGCGCTGATCTTATTGGCCGGCGTTTATTATGGCGCTATTTTTGGTGGCTCAACCTCTTCAATTCTTATCAACGCACCTGGGGTCGCGTCCACAGTTGCAACAAGTTTTGATGGTTACCCGCTTACTCGCGCTGGCAAGGCGGGAAAAGCCCTCACAGTAGCCGCCATAGCGTCTTTTGTAGGGGGCACAGTTGGTGCTATTCTGCTGCTCTTCTTTGCCCCTGCTCTTGCAAGCGTCGCACTTCTCTTTCATTCAGCAGAATATTTTGCATTGATGGTCGTGGGACTCTCAGCGATTGCAGCTTTCGCAGGTTCTGGCCAAGTTACTAAGGCGCTACTGATGACTGTCATGGGTCTTATGTTGGCGACTGTTGGGGAGGGAGCACAGTTTAACTTACCAAGATTTACGATGGGTCTAATGGATTTGCAGTCGGGTATTGGCTTTATCACTCTAGCAATGGCTATGTTTGCTATCCCTGAGACGCTTTTCTTGGTTTTAGATCCGTCAAGATCAGATAAGTCGGGTGAGGGCTCCTCTGAGATCAAAGATCTCAGAATAACTGCGGAAGAAGCGAAGCAAATTGCACCTGTTATTGCTCGACAATCCATTCAAGGGTTTCTTATAGGCGTCATGCCAGGTGCTGGAGCAACTATCGCTTCTTTCCTTGGTTATGCTGTAGAACGGAATATTGCGAAGCCAGATCGGGATCTTTTTGGGAAGGGCTCAGTAAAAGGCCTTGCCGCCCCAGAGAGTGCCAATAATGCGGCTTGTACAGGATCATTTGTTCCACTCCTGACACTTGGAATACCTGGCTCAGGTACAACGGCGATATTACTTGGCGCACTGATTGCTCTCAATGTATCGCCAGGACCGAGATTGATGCAAGATCAGCCGGAGATTTTTTGGTCTGTGATTATATCAATGTACATAGGGAACGTGGTTTTGCTGATCCTCAACCTTCCGCTAATACCTTACATCGCCAAAGTGCTGACCGTGCCTCGAACATTTTTGATTCCTTTTATCTTATTTTTCACCCTAATGGGTGCCTACATAGGGCAAAACAACCCGACAGAGCTTTTGTTTCTTGTTGGGCTAGGAGTGCTGGCAACAATATTACGACTTGCTTCGTTTCCTCTGGCTCCACTGCTAATTGGTTTTATTCTCGGCCCTATGTTGGAAAACAATTTTTCACGGGCTTCACAGCTTTATGATGGAGTCTCTTTTGTTTGGGAAAGGCCAATGACAACAGTATTATTGGCAATCGCAGTTTTGCTAATTGTCTTGCCCTCTTTGAAATCCAGGTTTGGCCGAGGCAAGTTTTTTGCTTAGACTGCCGCTGGCTGAATTGCAAAGTTTTTTCAGATGTGTTGTGATCGACTGAATGTCTTGCCCTCTTTGAAATCCAGGTTTGGCCGAGGCAAGTTTTTTGCTTAGACTGCCGCTGGCTGAATTGCAAAGTTTTTTCAGATGTGTTGTGATCGACTGAACAAAATTACAAGTTACTTGTTTTGATACGGGAGGCAAACAATGAAAAAAAGAGTGATATTTTTGTCCTCATTGCTTTTTGCATTAATGGCGGACACAGCAATAGCTAAAACTCTGAATTGGGCGCGAGCGGGTGATAGTTTAACGATGGATCCGCATGCTCAAAATGAAGGGCCAACTCACGCTCTATCGAGCCAGATATACGAACCTTTAATTCAACGAGATATGTCGGGTAAACAGGTTGCTGCGCTTGCGACGGCCTGGGGGCCAAGCAAACAAAACCCAAATGTCTGGGCTTTTAAACTTCGGCAAGGTGTTAAGTTTCATGATGGTGCAGAATTTGACTCTGAAGATGTGGTTTTCTCTTTTCAGCGCGCAATGAGCGCAAATTCCGATATGAAAGAGCTGCTCTCATCTGTTAAGGAGGTGCGCGCTGCTGGAAAATATGGTTTTGAGATTGAAACCAATGGTCCGAATCCGATCATGGCGGCAAACCTTAACGACATTTATATCATGGACAAAGGATGGGCAGAGGCTAATAAAGCGGTCAAGGTCCAGGATGTAAAGGGTGGTGAAAATACGTTTGCTGCCAAAAATACCAATGGCACCGGCCCATATAAGCTGGTTAGCCGCGTTACTGATAGTAGAACAGTTCTTGAAGCAAATACAAATTATTGGGGCAAGGGACAGTTTCCGCTAGAAATTACAAAAATCAACTACACTCCAATCAAAAATGCCGCAACTCGTGTGGCTGCTTTGTTATCAGGTGAAGTTGACTTCATTCAAGATGTCCCAGTTCAAGATTTGAGTAGAGTTGATAATGACAGTGGACTAAAGGTAATTAAGGCACCTCAGAACCGTGTGATTTTTCTCGGTTTGAATCAGGGTGACGATGATCTGAAAACTGACAATATCGAAGGTAGAAACCCTTTCGCTGATGTTCGTGTGCGTCAAGCTATGAATATAGCTATTAATCGTGCAGCAATTCAAAAAGTTGTAATGCGCGGGCAGTCGATTCCCGCTGGTGTAGCTATGCCACCATTTGTAAACGGGTGGACTAAAGAGCTTGACGCAATTCCTGCTGGTGGCATCGATGATGCGAAAGCCTTAATGACGAAGGCTGGCTTTGGTGATGGGTTTTCTATTACTCTGAACTGTCCCAATGACAGGTACATTAATGACGAGGCAATTTGTCAGGCGGCTGTAGGCATGTTAGGCCAGATTGGCATCAAAGTAAATTTGGACGCCAAGCCAAAAGCACAACATTTTCCTTTGATTGGCAAACTTCAGACTGACTTCTATATGCTCGGTTGGGGTGTGCCAACGTATGACTCGGAATATATCTTTAACTTTCTTGTCCACACTAAAGGTGATAAGCGTGGCTCTTGGAATGGAACGCGTTATTCTAATCCAGAAATCGATAAAAAGATTGTTAGTTTGGCGTCTGAAACCAATCTTCAGACGCGTGACACTACTATTGCCGAAATATGGGCACAAATTCAGCAAGATCTCCTTTATTTGCCAATTCACCACCAGGTTCTCAACTGGGGTATGGCTAACAAGGTTCAAACGACAGTCTCACCTGATGATCGCGCACGTTTCAAGTATTTCACGATCAAATAAATAGATGAAATTGGGCAGGCTCCTGAAAAGGAGCCTGCCCTAGATTTATGGAGCTGAGCTTGTTCCAATACTTGATTCGTCGAGCGTTACAGTCTGGAGTTGTACTCCTGGTGACGGGGTTAATTGCGTTTTCAATGTTTCGATTTGTCGGAGACCCTGTTGAGAATATGATGGGGCAGGAGCGGACGGATGCTGATATTGAATTGCTGCGCGAAAAGTTAGGATTGAATGATCCGTTCTTTATTCAGTATTGGAATTTTTTGGCAGATGCAGCGCAAGGCGATCTTGGCATTTCATTCCGCCAAGGAAGGCCAGTTGTTGAGGTGCTCATTGAAAGGCTGCCGGCAACAATTGAACTTGCATCTGTTTCAGCTTTTTTAGCCATTATAGTTGGCATTACACTCGGTGTTTATGTGGCCATAAAACCGTTTGGCTGGATTACCAACACTGTGCTTACGGTCTCGCTGATTGGGGTGAGCCTGCCGACGTTTCTCATTGGGATTATGCTTATTTATTTATTTGCTGTCGAGCTCAGCTGGCTTCCAAGTTTTGGCCGTGGAGAGACTGTTCAAATTGGCTGGTGGTCAACGGGGCTGCTTACGGTCAGCGGTATCAAGGCTATTATTTTGCCTGCTGTAACGTTGGGATTGTATCAAATGACAATGATCATGCGTTTAGTAAGATCTGAAATGTCAGAGGTTCTGAACTCAGACTTTATTCGATTTGCACGTTCGCGAGGTTTACCGGAACAAAAGATCAATTTTCGTCATGCCCTTAAAAATACTTTGGTGCCTGTAATTACGGTTACTGGTTTGCAATTGGGTTCAATTATTGCCTTCGCAATAATCACTGAGACTGTATTCCAATGGCCCGGCTTAGGGCTTTTATTCATTGATAGCGTGCAGTTTGTCGATATTCCAATTATGGCGTCCTATTTAATGTTTATTTCACTAATGTTTGTCTCGATAAATCTCATAGTAGACATCCTCTATGTTATGATCGATCCACGCCTTCGCATCGGTGAAGCCTCGTGATTGAGGGTTGGCGAGAATTCGTGAGGTCGAATTTTATTTATTCTTTCTCAAGGGCTCCAGTGGCGATTGGAAGTTTTGTTATAGCTTCTAGCCTGATTCTTTTTGCCATAGCTGCACCATTTATTTCGCCCTATACCCCCTATGATCCTGCGACGCTGAATTTGATGAACGGTTTCTCCGCGCCGCTTGCGCCGAATGCTTTCACTGGCGACGTCTTTATTTTTGGTTCCGATGATCAAGGTCGAGATATTCTGTCAACAATTTTGTTTGGTATGCGGATCTCCCTTTTTGTTGGTTTTTCGGCGGTTTTTTTGGCAATGATATTGGGCGTGGCGCTTGGTTTAGTTGCAGCAATGGCTGGGGGTGTTATAGATGCCATAATAATGCGCGTTGCAGATATTCAACTCAGTTTCCCATCCATCCTTATTGCAATGCTAATTTATGGAATTGCAAAGGGGATTACACCACCAGAAATGCGGAACGAAGTGGCAATTTGGGTGTTAATCCTGTCGATTGGATTATCTGATTGGGTTCAGTTTGCCAGAGTAGTCCGCGGATCAGCGATGGTCGAATTGCAAAAAGAATATGTTGAAGCCGCTAAGTTGATCGGTGTTAATCGCGTTGCCATTGCATTCCGTCATATTTTTCCAAATGTTGTTCCTTCGGTATTAGTTATCGCGACAATCTCGCTTGCCCTGGCAATTATTTCCGAGGCCACGTTGTCATTTCTTGGCGTTGGAGCTCCACCCACACAACCCAGCCTGGGTACTTTGATAAGAATTGGCCAGGGGTTTTTGTTTTCGGGAGAATGGTGGATCATTTTTTTCCCCCTCCACCCACACAACCCAGCCTGGGTACTTTGATAAGAATTGGCCAGGGGTTTTTATTTTCGGGAGAATGGTGGATCATTTTTTTCCCTTCATTAGCACTCCTGCTTTTGGCACTTTCGGTAAACCTTTTGGGGGATTGGTTGCGTAACACCCTAAATCCTAATGTTGGAATAAAGTAGTGCTCCTTGCGATCGAAAATTTGACAATAAGATACCCTAGCCGTTTTGGTGATTTCACGGCTGTTGATGACGCAAGTTTGCATTTGGATAGAGGTGAAGTTCTTGGGATTGTAGGTGAATCAGGCGCGGGAAAGTCTACAATTGGGAACGCAATAATGGGACTTCTGCAAGCTCCAGGGAAGATGGTGGGGGGTTCAATTATATTTGATGGCCAGAGACTTGACCTGCTTAGTAAGAAAGAACTGATTTCCTTACGTGGGAAAAAAGTGGGAATGATTTTCCAAGACCCAATGACTTCGTTGAACCCCCTAGAAACAATTGAGGCACAACTTTTAGAAACGGTTCTACTGCACTCAGACCTATCAAAAGCTGATGCAAAGCTGCGCGCGTTGGAATTGCTAAGCGAGGTAGGTATTAGTGCGCCAGCTGAACGAATAAAGCAGTTTCCCCATGAATTCTCGGGTGGGATGCGACAGCGTGTTGTTATTGCTTTAGTGTTAGCGGGCAATC
>Ga0206124_10002528_pt1 | contig 13548 bp, 6 predicted proteins | sample Helgoland_Spring_3_FD_148671 | JGI IMG/M metagenome (GOLD analysis project Ga0206124, IMG submission 148671) | Pelagic subsurface seawater microbial communities from Kabeltonne, Helgoland, North Sea - Helgoland_Spring_Bloom_20160321_2 | ecosystem: Environmental > Aquatic > Marine > Epipelagic ... | reverse complement strand
TAGGACAAAACCCAGCAAGACAAGCTTCTATTCATGCTGGAATTCCAGTTTCAAAACCTGCACATATAATCAATCAAGTATGTGGATCTGGATTAAGATCTGTAATTTCAGGATATCAGTCTATTAAACTAGGTGAAAATAAAATTATAGTTGCTGGTGGACAGGAAAATATGTCTAGAGCACCACATGCTATATTTTATCGAGAAGATAAAAAACTAGATGAAAATAAGTTAGTAGATACGATGATCAATGATGGATTAATAGACTCATTTAACAATTATCACATGGGAATAACTGCTGAAAATGTTGCAGAAAAATATAAAATTTCTAGAGATGAACAAGATTTATTTGCACTAAATTCTCAAGAAAAAACTCAAAAAGCTATAAATGAAAATAGATTCAAAAATGAGCTGATCAAATTAAAGATTGATACAGATAATAAAAATTTTCTTTTTGAAAAAGATGAACATCCAAGAAGCAATTTAAATTTAGAAGATCTAAAAAAATTAAAAACTGTTTTCAAAGAAAATGGAACAGTCACCGCAGGTAATTCATCAGGAATCAATGATGGTGCTGCAGCAACTATATTAATGTCTAGAGAAGAAGCAGAACTTAGAGGTATAGAACCGTTAGCCAAAGTGGTCTCTTGGGCAACATGTGGTGTTGAACCCTCATTGATGGGGTTAGGTCCAATTCAGGCTGTCAATATAGCTTTAGAAAAAGCTGAATGGAGGAGAAAAGATGTCGATTTATTTGAAATAAATGAAGCATTTGCAGCTCAAAGTATTGCTGTAATTAGAGATCTTAAAATTCCTAAAGAGATTGTAAATGTTAATGGTGGGGCAATTGCATTAGGACATCCAATTGGAGCTTCAGGAACCAGAATTTTAGTAACCCTTATTCATGAGATGATTAGGCGAAATAAAAGCAAAGGTTGTGCCACCCTCTGTATTGGTGGTGGAATGGGAATAGCCATGTGCATTGAGAGAAATTAACTTCTTATTTATTTGTTAATTTTAAAGTTTTTTGTTCAATAAAAATACAGGTTTGCACAAAAAGGCTTATTATTGTGCTAAAATAACATGAGATATAGTTATTTTTAAGTGTATAAATCGATTTAAAATAATGAGTGAAAAATTACTTGTTCCGGACATTGGTGAATTTGAAAAAGTTGAGGTCATTGAACTTTTAGTAAAAGTTGGAGATCAAATAAACTTAAATGATCCTGTTGTTACCATTGAGAGTGACAAATCTAGTGTTGAAATTCCATCAACAGTTTCTGGCAAGATAGAATCTGTAAATATTAAAGTGGGTGATAAAGTTTCTAAAGGAGACGTATTATTAAGTATTGAGTCTTCAAAAGAAAGCCCTTCAGAAAAGCCAATTCCTAAAGATACAGAAAGTATTATTAAACAAGCAGAATCTGTTTTAAAGAATGAAAAAAAAGAAGAAGCTATTCAACAAAGTCCAGCCCCAGAAAAAAAACAAACAATAATTCAAGTTACAAATGAAAATGATATTGATCCATTAGAGACACAAGATTGGTTAGAGTCTTTATCTGCAGTTGTTGAAAAAGATGGAAATCAAAGAGCTCATTTTTTGATAAAAGAATTAATCAACAAAGCATATCAAGAAGGTGCAAATATTCCTTATACACAACACACTCCTTACATAAATACAATCCCACCAGAGGCAGAAGTCAAGTCCAATGGAGATCAGAACATTGAAAGAAGAATTAGATCTTTAATTAGATGGAATGCAGCAGCCATGGTTGTGAGAGCAAATAAAAAATTTCCTGAATTAGGTGGTCATATAGGAACATTCGCATCTGCAGCAACACTTTATGATGTAGGAATGAATCATTTTTGGAGAGCTAAAAATAATAAATTTGGTGGTGATTTAGTTTATTTTCAAGGTCATAGTGCACCAGGCATCTATGCTAGAGCATTTTTAGAAGGCAGATTAAATGAAAAACAATTAGATAGTTTTAGACAAGAAGTAAAACCAGGTGGACTTTCTTCATATCCACACCCTTGGTTGATGCCAAAGTTTTGGCAGTTTCCAACTGTATCAATGGGACTAGGACCTATGCTTGCAATCTACCAGGCAAGATATATGAAATATTTAATTAATAGAGGATTAATTAAAGATGAAGGTAGAAAAGTTTGGGCATTTCTTGGTGATGGAGAAATGGATGAGCCTGAGTCTTTAGGCGCTATAGGTTTAGCTTCTAGGGAAAAACTGGATAATTTAATATTTGTTATAAACTGTAATCTTCAAAGATTAGATGGACCTGTTCGAGGTAATGGAAAAATAATTCAAGAGCTAGAAGGAAGTTTTAGAGGAGCAGGTTGGAATGTAATTAAAGTAATTTGGGGTTCTTACTGGGACTCACTGATTGCTAATGATAAAACAGGTCACTTAGTTAAAGCTATGAACGAAACTGTCGATGGTGAGTATCAAGCAATGAAGGCTAGAGATGGAGCTTACGTTAGAGAAAAATTTTTTGGAAAATATCCAGAGACACAAGAGCTAGTTTCTAGTTTGTCAGATAAAGATATTTGGAGATTGAATAGAGGTGGTCATGATCCTCATAAAGTTTATGCAGCATATGATCAGGCATCAAAAAATCAAGGCAGCCCAACGGTTATAATCGCTAAAACCATTAAAGGTTATGGCATGGGAAAAACAGGTGAAAGTGTTAACACAACCCATCAAACTAAGAAATTAGACGTAGACGATTTATTATATTATAGAGATCGTTTTGATGTGCCTTTAACTGACGATCAAGTAAAAAATGTAGAGTATTTTAAGCCAGATGAAAAATCTCCAGAAATTAAATACATCAAAGAAAGAAGAATGAACCTTGGGGGTTCTTTGCCAGAGAGAACAACTTACGCAAAGCCAATAAAAGCACCAGCAAAAGATATTTTTGATTTTATGAAAGTATCAACAGGTGAAAAAGAAATGTCTACAACCATGGCATTAGTTAGAATGTTTACAAATTTACTAAGAGACAAGAATGTATCACCGAGGTTAGTCCCAATTATTCCTGATGAAGCAAGAACTTTTGGCATGGAAGGATTTTTTCAAAAGATAGGAATATATGCGCATGAAGGTCAAAAATATGAACCTGAAGATTCTGCGCAGTTAAGTTCTTATAGAGAAGATAAAAGTGGACAAGTATTAGAGGAAGGAATTAATGAAGCTGGAGCAATGTCATCATGGATTGCAGCTGCAACAGCTTACACGAATCATGATATTGAAATGATTCCAATTTATATTTTTTACTCAATGTTTGGTTTTCAAAGAATAGGAGATCTTGCATGGGCTGCTGGAGATAGTCAGGCCAGAGGTTTTTTAATTGGAGCAACAGCTGGAAGAACTACTTTGGCTGGTGAAGGATTACAACACCAAGATGGACACAGTCACTTGATAGCTTCAACGATACCAAATTGTGTAACATATGACCCAACCTTTCATTATGAGTTAGCTGTTATTTTTAGAGAAGGCTTGAGAAGAATGCATGAAAAAAATGAAAATGTTTTTTATTATATCACAACCATGAATGAAAACTATTCACATCCAGCAATGCCAAAAGATAAAAATTGTGAAGAAGGAATTCTTAAAGGAATGTACAAGATTAAAGAATTTAATAGATATGGAAAAACAAAAATTCAACTTTTAGGCTCAGGTACAATATTGAGAGAAATGATGTCTGCAGCAGAAATTCTTCAAAATGAATATCAGATAGATAGTGAAATTTGGAGTGTTACTAGCTTTAATGAGTTGAGAAAAGATGGCATGGAAGTTGAAAGATATAATCTCTTAAACCCTGATAAAGAACAAAAAGTTTCATTTGTAGAACAGTGTTTAGGAAAAACTGAAGGACCGATTATGGCAGCCTCAGATTATATGAGAATGAATTCTGATCAAATTAGACCTTATACAAATAAAAGTTTTTATTCTTTAGGGACAGATGGTTATGGAAGAAGTGATACTAGAAAAAACCTTAGAAAATTTTTTGAAGTTGATAAAGAGCATATTGTTGCCTATGGACTGAGTGTGTTAGCAAAAGAGCAACTGATAGCCTCTAAATACGCTAAAGAAGCCATAAAGAAGTATAATATTGATGGCAGCAAACCAATGCCAACAAAACTATAAGATGTCAGATAAAGAGATTAAAGTACCAAATATTGGTGAATTTAAAGACGTTGAGGTAATTGAGGTGCTAGTTTCAGGTGGCCAGTCAGTTTCTAAAAATGATCCACTTATTACAATTGAGAGTGACAAATCTAGTGTTGAAATACCAGCTTCTTTTGATGGAAAGGTTAAGTCTGTTAAAATTAAAGTGGGAGATAGAGTTTCAGAAGGTGATTTAATATTAACCGTAGAACAGTCTGGAGAAGAAGAAAAAAAGATAGAACAAAAAACTATTAAAGAAGCAGAACAAGTTGTAAATCAAAATCAAGTAGAAAAAATTGCAAAGGTCAATCCAGCACAAAATACAATAAAAAAAGATAATTCAGAAATTTCATCTGCAAGCCCAAAAGTACGTAAATTTGCTAGAGAGCTTGGGGTTAATATTAACGAAATAGTTGGTAGTGAAAGACAGGGAAGAATTGTGGAAGATGATGTAAAAAATTTTATATCCTCTACGATTAATAAAGTTCCAGATAAGACCGAAGTTCAATCAAAAAAAATTGTTAGTGAATATTCTCATTCTGATTTTGGTGAAATTGAGGTTAAAGATATGCCTAGGGTTAAAAAATTAGCCTCTACATATTTAGTTAATTCTTGGACAACAATACCTCATGTCACAAATCATGATGAAGCAGATATAACTGAAATGGAAGATTTTAGAACTTCACTTACCGATATGTACACAGGGGAGAGAAAAAAAATTACTCCATTAGCTTTTATTGTTAAAGCTTTAGTTGCATCTTTAAAAAAGTTTCCTAGTTTCAATTCTTCAATAGATGATATTGAAAATGGAAAAATTACAATGAAAAACTATTTTCATGTTGGGATTGCAGTGGATACTCCACATGGTTTAATGGTGCCAAAAATTAGAAATGCTGACAATAAAAGCATCTCATATATTAGCAATGAATTGAAAATAGTAAGTGACCAATGTAGAAATTTAAAAATAGATAAGAAAGAATTCTTTGGAGGATCTATGACTATTACGAGTCTTGGAGGAATTGGAGGTTCATTCTTTACACCAATAATAAATTATCCAGAAGTTGCTATATTAGGAGTAGGCAAGGCACAAAAAAAACAAATTTTTATTAATGGGAAATTTGAAACAAGAACAATGCTACCGCTTTCTTTATCATATGATCACAGAATAATTGATGGAGCTGAAGCAGCTAGATTTAATAATGATCTAAAAGAAAATTTAGGCAAAAATTTTGCTTATAAATTAGCTGTATAGATATTAATGTCAAAAACATCATCATTATTTTGTGCATTATTATGTACATTCATATGGGGAACGACTTTTATAGCTCAAGATACTGGAATGGACGACATTGGCCCTTTTACTTTTAATGCGGTCAGGTTTTTTGTTGGTTTTTTAGTTGTTGCCCCTTTAGCTTTTATTTTTGAAAGAAAAAAAATATCAAAATCAGTACAAAAAAATCAAAAAGAATTTATCAACTTGGCTATTTTAATAGGCCTATCTTTATTTTTGGGATCAGCACTTCAACAAGTAGCTTTACTCTATACAGATGTTGCTAATGCTGCATTCTTTACGATTTTTTATGTGCCAATGGTCCCGTTTATAATTTTTTTCATGTATAAAAAGCCAATTCACTGGAGTATTTGGCCTTCTGTTCTTCTTTGTGTGATGGGAGGTTATTTGTTAACTAATTTTTATAGCGCAACAGTTAGAAATGGTGATGCACTTATAATAATGGGTGCATTTTTCTGGAGTACACACATTATTTTTACTGGTAAAATTATAGAAAAATATAATCTTCCATTAACAATTGGTGCGATTCAAACTTTAATTGTTTCCTCTTTGTCATTATTTATAGGATTGATTTTTGAAGATTTTATTTGGTCTAATATTCTTAAAGAAAAATTTCAAATCTTATATGCTGGAATTTTATCTGGAGGCCTTGCATTTGTTTTACAAATATATGCACAAAAAAATATATCCCCTGCTCCCTCAGCAATAATCTTTTCTTTAGAGGGTGTTTTTGCGACAATTGCTGCTTGGATTTTATTAGATCAAATTTTAGATATAAATAATTTATTTGGATGTTTATTTATTTTATTTGGTGTTTTGTTTTCACAATTAGCACCGATATTAAAAAAAAATTAATTATATATTATTATAAATAGAATTATCGAAATAATTATTCTGTAAATAACAAAAACATTCAAAGAAAATTTGTTTATATAATCTAGAAAAAACTTAACTGTAAAATAAGAAAATAAAAAAGAAAGAGTGATTGATATTAGTATAAGATAGTTAATCTCAAAGCTTTGACCAATGGCATTTTTTAACTGTAGCACACTTGCTCCAGCTATAGCAGGTATAGCTAGTAAAAAAGAAATTTTACTTGAGTCAAATCTATTAAATCTAAAAAGTCTTGCAGCTGTTATTGTAATTCCTGCCCTACTCACACCAGGTATTAAAGCAAGTATTTGGAACAAACCAATATATAGTATTGTTTTAAAATTTAAATTAGATGATATTTTTTTATCAAATTTACTTTTATCTGCGAGATATAAGATAATTCCAAAAATTAATGTTGTCCAAGCGATTATCTTTAAATTGTTTTCTAATAGGTTAACTAGACCTGTGGAGCTGATTACGTAGCCAGCTATTACAATTGGTATTGAGCCAATAATTAATAAAGATAATAACTTCTGATTATTTCTAAGATCTAATAACTCTCTTCTAAAATAAAAGACTATTGCAAGTAAAGATCCAAGATGGAGACTAACATCAATCATTAGTGAGTTAGAATTAAACTCAAATATTATCTCAACAATATTCAAGTGAGCTGATGAACTGATTGGTAAAAATTCTGATATTCCCTGAACTATTGATAAGATTATAATTTCAATAATATTTGAGAACATTTAATGCTTCGTAGCTTAAATATTCAATAATTTAAACAATTCCATTTTAACATATTAGATATGCATAAATTAAAATATTAAGATTTAATTGGATTTATTTCAAATTTAAGGTCATATATGCTGACCTTGTTTGTCTTTTATTACATAAAACCTTGATATATGCTAAATTTATTGAGGGTTAAATATGTCAGAAAATATGCTTAAATTTGTTAAAATAGGTCAACAAACTCCACCTAAAAGAGAAGTTGGAAATAGAAAAGAAGACTTTAACGAAATTTATAAGGAATTTATTAACGATAAAGCAAGCGAACAATCTAGCAGGTGTTCTCAATGTGGAGTTCCTTTTTGCCAGGTCCATTGTCCATTAAGTAATAATATTCCAGATTGGCTAAAATTAACTGCGGAAGGACGATTAAAAGAGGCTTACGAATTATCTCAAAGCACTAACAACATGCCAGAGGTGTGTGGAAGAATATGTCCACAAGATAGATTGTGTGAAGGAAATTGTGTAATTGAACAATCAGGACATGGAACTGTAACTATAGGTTCAGTTGAGAAGTATATTACTGATAATGCTTGGGAACAAGGATGGGTAAATCCAATAAAGGTTAAAAATGAAAAGAGTCAAAGTATTGGAATTATAGGAGCAGGCCCAGCTGGTCTAGCTGCTGCGGAGCAGTTACGTAAGTCAGGTTATCAAATTACAGTATACGATCGATATGATAGGGCTGGTGGTTTAATGATTTATGGCATTCCAAATTTTAAATTAGAAAAATTTGTTGTAGAGAGAAGAACCAAATTATTAGAAGAAGGTGGAATTAAATTTGTTCAAAATTTTGAAGTTGGAAAAGATGCTACATTAGAGCAATTAAGAAAAAAACATGATGCTCTTTTAATTGCAACTGGAGTTTATAAAGCTCGAGAAATAGATCTTCCAGGAAAAGATTTAGGAAATATATTTCCAGCCATGGAATTTTTAACAGCTTCAAATAAAAAAGGATTAGGAGACAAGGTAGAATTATTTGATAATGGAACTTTAAATGCTGAAGGAAAAAATATTGTAGTAATTGGAGGAGGTGACACTGCAATGGACTGTGTTAGAACTTCAATCAGACAAAAAGCAAAATCAGTTAAATGCCTTTACAGGAGAGACAAAGAAAATATGCCTGGATCTGCAAGAGAGGTAGCCAATGCAGAGGAAGAGGGAGTAGAGTTTGTATGGCTATCTAGCCCCAAAGAATTTATTGGAACAAATAAAGTTGAAGGTTTGATGGTGGATAAAATCAAACTTGGGGAACCTGATGATAGTGGAAGACGTAAACCAGAAATTCAGAATAATTCTCACTTTAATATTAAGGCAGACATAGTAATTAAGGCTCTTGGTTTTGATCCAGAAAATTTACCAAAACTATTTGGTTCTGAGGATCTACAAGTTACTAAATGGGGAACATTAAAAACTAATTTTGATACTATGGAGACAAATTTACCAGGTGTGTTTGCAGCAGGAGATATTATTAGGGGTGCATCTTTAGTTGTCTGGGCCATAAAAGACGGAAGAGATGTAGCAGTATCAATAAAAAATTTTTTAGAGACCAAAGAACTCAGTAAAGAGAAGGTTGCTTAATGAAAAATTATAAAAAAAATCTTAAAATTCTTGAGGATGGTCATGTTTATTCTAAAGAAATGGAGCATGACGCTTGTGGAGTAGGGTTAATTGCTTCTACAGAAGGTAAAAAATCAAGGAAAGTAGTAGAATATGGAATTAATGCCCTAAAAGCGGTTTGGCACAGAGGAGCAGTTGATGCTGACGGAAAAACAGGTGATGGAGCTGGAATCCATTTAGAAATTCCTTCAGACTTCTTTGCTGAAAAGATAGAAATCACAGGTCACGACCATGATGGTTCAGAAATTTGTGTGGGTATGATTTTTTTACCCAGAAACAATTATCAAGCACAAGAAAATGCAAGAACTTTAGTTGAAAGTGAATTAACAAAAAGTAATTTTAGTATTTATGGATGGAGACAGGTTCCAGTAAATCCAAAAGTTTTAGGTGAAAAAGCAAATCTTACAAGACCAGAAATTACTCAAGTATTATTTAAACATAATAATAAAGATTTAACAGAAAAAGAGTTAGAAAGAAAAATTTATGAATCTAGAAGAAAAATTGAAAAAGAAGCCATTAAAGATGCGATAGAAGGTTTTTATATTTGTTCAATAAGTTCTAAGTCAGTTATTTATAAGGGCATGTTTTTAGCGGAGTCTATTGCAGATTTTTATTTAGATTTAAAGGATGAGAGGTTTATATCTCGATTTGCAATATTTCATCAAAGATTTTCAACAAACACAGCACCTAGTTGGGATCTGGCACAACCTTTTAGAGCATTAGCTCATAATGGAGAAATAAATACATTCAAAGGAAATACAAACTGGATGAAAGTTCATGAGCAAGAAATGAATAGTCCATTATTTGATAATATGGAAAATTTAAAACCAGTTATACAACCAGGATCATCAGACTCTGCTGCACTAGATAGTGTTTTTGAACTTTTAAATATTTCTGGCCAATCAGCACCCCTTGCAAAATTAATGTTAATTCCAGATGCATGGTCTAAAAAAAGTCAAACATTATCAAAAGATCACCAACAACTATTTAATTTTTTAAATAGCACAATGGAGCCATGGGATGGACCAGCTGCTATTGCAGCTACCGATAATGAATGGGCCATTGTAGCAGCTGATAGAAATGGGTTACGCCCAATGAGATATACTATTTCAAAAGATAAAATATTGTGTGCAGGATCAGAAACGGGAATGGTTGAAATCGATGAGAAGCAAATTCTTAAAAAAGGCAGATTAGGACCTGGAGAAATTCTTGGAGTTAGAATAGCTAAAGGTAAAGTATTTTCTAATGTTGAAATAAAAGACTATCTAGCAAAAGAGTTTAAACATTTTAACAATCAAATAATTGATTTAGAAAAGAAATTCCCAATAAAGAATGAAAAATCTACTTTTTCAGGTGATGAGCTAAAAAAAAGACAACATACATTTGGTTATAGTTTAGAAGATCTGGAGCTTATTCTTCACCCGATGGCAGAAGATGCAAAAGAAGCCATTGGCTCTATGGGTGATGACACTCCACTTGCAGTATTGTCTGACCGTTATAGACCGCTTTACCATTTTTTTAGACAAAATTTTAGTCAAGTTACAAATCCACCAATTGATTCTTTAAGAGAAAACAAGGTTATGAGTTTAAAAACTCGTTTTGGTAATCTTGGAAATATTTTAGATTTTACTAATTTAACAGAAGAAAACATATACGTTTTAGACAGCCCCATATTATCAAATTCTCAATTAGAAAAATTTATTAATTTTTTTGGGGAAAAATCAATAACAATTGATTGTACTTTTGATAAAAGTGAAAATCTTGAAACTTCTATTGAGAGAATTAGAAAAGAGTCTGAAATTGCAGTTCGACAAGGCCTTACGCAATTAGTTTTAAGTGATAAAAATATTTCTGAAAAAAGATTACCCATCCCAATGCTATTATGTGTTGGTGCAATAAATACTTATCTTATTAAAAAAAAATTAAGAGGCTATGCATCAATCAACGCTCAAACTGGAGAAGCATTAGACACACATTCATTTGCAACACTTATAGGTGTTGGGGCAACTACTGTTAATCCTTATTTAGCACTGGATAGTTTATATCAAAGGTTTGAAAAAAAATTATTTGGAAAGTTTGAGTACGATGAATGCATAGACAGATATATACAATCAGTAAATTATGGACTTCTGAAAATAATGTCAAAAATGGGAATTTCGGTCATAAGCTCTTATAGAGGTGGATGTAATTTTGAAACAGTTGGTTTGAGTAGAACAGTAGCATCAGAATACTTTCCAGGAATTTTATCAAAAATTTCAGGCATAGGGTTAAATGGAATAGAAAAAAAATTAAGAACTATTCACAAAGAAGCATTTGAAGGAACGGATGCAGTTTTACCAATCGGAGGAATTTATAGATATAGAAAGGATGGTGAAACTCATCAATATCAAGGTAAGCTCATTCATCTTTTGCAAAGTGCAGTTTCATCAAATTCTTTTGAAGCTTATAAAAAATATGCAGAAGGTATTTATAATCTTCCTCCTATACACCTTAGAGACTTGATTGGATTTAGAGATAAAAATTTAAACCCATCCTTAGATATTTCAGAAGTAGAACCAATCGAAAATATTTTAACAAGATTTGGAAGTGGAAGTATGTCTCATGGTGCATTATCGAAAGAAGCACACGAAACATTAGCTATAGGAATGAATAGAATTAAAGGAGCCTCTTGTAGTGGTGAAGGTGGAGAAGATGAAAAAAGATTTATTAAGATGGAAAACGGAGATAGTGCTAATTCTAGAGTTAAGCAAATAGCCTCAGCAAGATTTGGAGTAACACTTAAATATCTAAATAACTGTAACGAAATAGAGATTAAAATTGCACAAGGAGCAAAACCTGGTGAGGGAGGTCAATTACCAGGGTTTAAAGTTACAGAAGAAATTGCCAAATTAAGACATTCAACACCGGGTGTAACCTTAATATCACCACCACCTCACCATGATATTTATTCTATCGAGGATTTAGCTCAATTAATTTATGATCTTAAACAAGCCAATCCAAAAGCAAGAGTTGGTGTAAAATTAGTAGCATCCTCTGGGATAGGAACAATCGCAGCTGGGGTAGCTAAAGCTAAAGCAGATATAATTTTAATTTCTGGACATAATGGAGGAACAGGAGCTACACCGCAAACAAGTGTTAAATATGTGGGGATACCTTGGGAGATGGGATTAACTGAGGCTAATCAAGTTTTAACTTTAAATAATTTAAGGCATAAAGTTACTCTAAGAACAGATGGTGGAATTAAAACAGGAAGAGATGTTGTTATTGCAGCCATGATGGGAGCAGAAGAATATGGAGTAGCTACTACAGCTTTAGTAGCTATGGGATGTATAATGGTTAGACAGTGTCACTCAAACACATGTCCAGTTGGAGTTTGTACTCAAGATGAAAAACTAAGAGAAAAATTTTCTGGTACGCCAGAAAAGGTAGTCAACTTATTTAAATTTATAGCTGAGGAAGTAAGAGAAATTTTAGCACAAATAGGATTTAAATCATTAAATGAAATAATTGGTAGGACTGATTTATTAAGACAGGTAAGTAAAGCTTCACCAAACTTAGACGATTTAGATCTTAACCCTTTATTTGTTCAAACAGATGCTGGTGAGAACACAAGATACTGTACAGTTCCAGAAATAAATTCTGTTCCAGATACTTTGGATCAAGAAATTTTACCTGAAATTAAAGAACAAATTGGAAAAGTAAAAATTATTGAAAAGGAATATATTATTAAAAATACTCATAGGACAGTTGGAACAAGAATTTCTAATCATCTTTATGAAAAATATGGATCTGAAAAACTAGAAGATGGCTTTTTATCTTTAAAGTTTAAAGGATCAGCTGGACAGTCATTTGGTGCATTTGCAATAAAAGGCTTAAAACTTATTTTAAAAGGTGATGCTAATGATTATGTTGGCAAAGGTTTATCAGGCGCAACAGTGGTAGTTAAACTTCCAGACGAAAGTAATCTAGTTTCACATGAGAATACCATAATAGGAAATACAGTTTTGTATGGAGCAACATCTGGAAAACTTTTTGCAGCAGGTCAAGCTGGAGAAAGATATGCTGTAAGAAATTCAGGATCAATTTCAGTTATTGAAGGATGCGATTCTAATGCTTGTGAATATATGACTGGTGGTACAGTTGTAATTCTAGGCGATGTAGGAGACAATTTTGGAGCTGGAATGACTGGCGGAATGGCTTTTATTTACGATATAAATAAGAAATTTGATAAAAAAGTAAACCCAGAGACTGTAGTATGGCAAACGCCTGAAACAGATTATTGGATAACTTATTTAAAAAATTTAGTTCAAGAACATCACCAAGAGACAAATTCAGATTTTTCTAAAAAGATCATAGAAAATTTTGATAGAGAAATTTCTAATTTTATTCAAGTTTGTCCAAAAGAAATGATTGATAAGCTAAAAAACCCAATAAGTTTAAAATCTATTATAAAAGAAGTTAGTTAAAATGAAGGATATAAATATTTTTTGTTTTGGTTTTGGCCAAGTAGCAAAAAATTTTATAAAGAAGCTTAGTGTTGAGCAGTATAATATTAATTTGTCAGCAACCTCTAGAAGTGAGTCTTCAAAAAAAACATTCAATGGTATTAATTATAATAGCTATCTATTTAATAGTGAAAAATTTGATCAGAATTTAGTTGTAAAATTAAAAGAAGCAGATCATATCTTAGTTTCTATACCACCAGAAAATCAAGAAGATTTAGTTATAAAAAATTTTTCTAAATTTATAGAAAGCTCCAAAGTAAAATGGATAACATACTTATCAGC
>Ga0206124_10002519_pt1 | contig 13576 bp, 10 predicted proteins | sample Helgoland_Spring_3_FD_148671 | JGI IMG/M metagenome (GOLD analysis project Ga0206124, IMG submission 148671) | Pelagic subsurface seawater microbial communities from Kabeltonne, Helgoland, North Sea - Helgoland_Spring_Bloom_20160321_2 | ecosystem: Environmental > Aquatic > Marine > Epipelagic ... | reverse complement strand
TGTTTGTTGTTGTGTACGCGTCGTTGTCGCGTGTTGTAAAAGAGATGATGAGGAGAAGTGATGAGAACAACAACAAGACTGCCACAATTTTGCAGAAACACAGAGCAAACACAAAAAGTGATGAAAGAGACAAAATGAAAAATTTGTCGAAAAAAAAAATTCAAAAAAGGGGACGAACGTTCCTCACTTGAAACACAAAAGAAAAAAAAAATGGATGATTCCATCTCGAGAGGAGGGGTGGAAAAAACGCCTCGCGTTCTCGTCTCCCACAAACGCCCTCGATCGGAAGACGAGGCGTTCAACGACGACGAGTTCGAGGACGATGGGGACTTCGAAGAGATGAACGGTGGTTTCTCTTCGAGGAGGAGGAGGAGGAACAGTAGCACGAATCCCCTTTTGCTCACGGAGAGACAAAAAGCTCCGTCCACGGCGTTTAATTCCTTGAAAATTTTACAAAACTCCTCCTCGTGCAAAAAGAGGGGAAAAAAACTTTTGAACTCGTGTCCCTCGTCTGCGTTTTTGCAACTCCGGTCCTCGTCCTCGGTGATTCGGCAACAACAACAACACGCACGAATGCAAAGGTTTGAACCAGCGGGGTCGACGAGAAACACAGCAGCGATGACGACGACCACCACCACCACCACCACCAGGAATATTGCCAAGCAAATGATGATGCAAGCGAATAACGAAACGCCGACTACATCGAGCGCGATATCCAGCGATATCCAGGAAACGCCCGGGTTGGATCTTCGAAGACACTCGTTGAGTAACCCACCGACGACGGGACGGTTTAGGTAAAATTTTTTTCAAATTTTTGAAAATTTTTGTTGTCTCTTTTCTCTGCTTTTTTTAATACTCTGACACCTTTCTCTTTTAATATTAACACAACACACACACACACACATCAAAAACAGGCGAAGAAGAAATAGTACTGGAGGCAATGGAGGAAACGCGTCTTCTGAACCGCATACGGAAGACAAGTTACCTCCGTCCACGGAAGCCGCGATGCGAAGGCGACGAATACGAAGACAGCTCGAGGCGCATCCAGTGGGAGACTACAACTTAAGTCCCGGGGAACACGGAGGCTCGCAATACATTTTATCGCCAGGGCACGAATCAGAAGAAGAAGGAGAAGAAGAAGAAGAAGAAGAAGTGAAGATTGTAAGCGAGGAGGGCAAGGACTTTTTAGCGGCGTTGAGGGAGGAAGAGGATGATGTCGACGCGAGAGCAAAGAAGACGACGACGACAACAACTCCTACTACTTCGACGGCGACGGTGGCATTAGCCGCTACTAAGAAACATAAGCGCATGGCCGTGTTGAATAATCAACCGTTTTTGGAAGTCGATAGCGATGGAAAATTTGTCAGCAACGTCGGGGGCAGCAAATCGAGAGTTTTCTTTCCTATTTTCTCCAAAGGGCAAAAAACTGTGCACCTGGTCCGACACGGTCAAAGCACGTATAACGAAGCCATTTCCGGTCCGGGCAGTTGGGAAGAACCGAAGATTTTTGACGCGCGATTAACAGAATTAGGCGTAAAGCAAGCGAAAGAGTTGGGTAAATTCTTGTCCGAGATACCAAAAGATGCAGTTTGGATAACTTCGCCGTTAACTCGGGCCATGGAGACGTGCGTGTACGGTAGAGAAGCGATGTACGCGTTCGTATCCTCTTCTGAGGAAGAGACAAATTCACCAGATGAAAACACCGCGCCGACGAATGATAACGATAGCAAAGCGAACAATAACATCAATAGCGACGATAACAACACTAGCAATAGGCGGTCGTTATCAGCCTCCTCGAGGAAGAAGGCAAGCACGAAGAAGAAAGTAGCAACAATGAAAGATGAAGAAGAAGAGAAAGAAAACGAAAAGCGACGACACGAAGCGTGGGGACGCTCCGTCATCGTGAGACCGGAAATCACCGAGAAACTCTCCTGCTCCGGCGACATCGGCCGCACCAAACTCGAGCTCATCGAAGATGTCCCCATACTCGCCCAATCCTTATCCAAACTCCCGGATAAAAGCTGGTGGTGGGACACGAACGAGAAACGAAACGACGCCGGTGAAAAAATGTTCAACTCGAACGAACCCGCGCGCGTCTTTCAACGCCGAGTGAGTAAGTTCAAGCAGTGGATTTTAAGCCATCCATCGACGACGTTCGTGGTGTTTGGTCACAGTACCTTCTTCAAGGAAATGGTCGGGAGGAGTTTGAAGAACTGCGAAGTCGCCTCCATACAGTTATAATACTAATTAGAAAGAGAGAGAGAGACAGGAGGGGATATATTTTATTGAAATTTATTCATAGCACTCACATCTGAAATAGAGAAAAGAATGAGAATTCAACACAAAACACACAGACACACGCAAAGAATACGAATAATGTTTCGAACGGTTTCCTCCCAACTGGCGGGACCATCGCAAACGACACCGTCGTCTTCCCACTCGTTTCGTAAACAACGCGAGCATTATTGTTTTCATAATCAGAACAGGAAAAGCAGAAGTAGGGATTTCTCCGTGACGTCGTCGGTTAAAGAAGAAGAAGAAGAAAAGGAAAAAGAGTACGATGGTGAGTATCAACGACAGCACATAAACCGCCGTCAAATGACGCTCTCTGCACTCGTATCCACCACCCTTGCTTTTGTCTCGACCACGGTGTCGACCGAGAGCGCGTTTGCGGCTGTCACAAAAAGCAGTCTAACCGACGAAGAAGTATACGATTTGCAATCCGTCGCTGCGGATGCCTACAACCGACAAGACTTTACGAAAGCCAAAGAGGCTTTGACGAAACTGATTGAAAACGAACCAGAATCGGCATCCTGGTTGGAAGGCAGAGCGCAAGTTTTAGTGGACCAGAAACAGTTTAAAGAAGCGATTAGTGATTACTCGAGATGTTTAGAGATTATTCCGACGAAGGATTTAGGAGCAGAGGCGAGGTTGCGAGCGGGGAGAGCGCTTGCGGAGGAAGGAATATACCAATGGGAACCGGCGTTGGTGGATTATAACCGAGCGCTGGAGCTGGCGACTACGGCAGGATTCAGACCAGACCCGTACGTTTTGAACTCTCGAGGAAACGTGAGAGGTTCTTTGAATGATTGGAAAGGGGCGAAGGAGGATTACGAAGGAGCTTTTGCCGCGTTTCAATCCGCGAGCGGCTTCCGCAACGGGAGCTCGACAACGCAAAGATTGGACGGTGCCATCTACGCGCGATCGAACGCGGCTTTGGCGACCGCGGAATTAGGTGACGCAGATTCAGCAATCAAAGAACTCGAAGGTCTCGTTCGAAGAGCTCCGAATTCCACGGACGTTCGCGCTGCGCTCGCGGCGTTGTATTGGGAACAAGGCAAAAGAGAAAGCGCCGAGGATTTATGGAACGACGCGTGTGGTTTATACTTTGGGTGTGCGCAATATAAAGATTTGGATTTCGTGAGACGCATTCGTCGTTGGCCACCTTCCATGGTGAGTAGATTAGAGAATTTCTTGCAAGTACGTTAATATTACTATGAATTCGGAAAAACTAAAAGTTTCCGTTGATGATGATTATAAAAGTGTCTTCTCCATCTTCGTCCTCCCGTACTTCCCGTGTTCTCTTTTACCGACCAAACAACACGCAAAGAAGTCGTTCAAACATTTTTCCGCCTTACCCTCGTGCACTCGTTCAAATCCGAACCGCGCGTAAAGTCTCTCGGCTGGATTCGCGTTCAGCACCTCTAAGGTCAGTTTCTTTTTATTCAACTTTCGAGCGAGTGCTTCCGCGTGCTCGAGTAATCGACCACCGACCCCTTTCCCTCGCGCCTGGGAGGAAACGCAAAGCGTCGAGACGTACGCTTCTTCTGGTTTTGGTGTGTGTATAAAATCGTCCGAGCTCGTTCGCGGATACTCCGTCGCGGATACTTTTACGCATCCGATAACGACGCCGCCGCCCAAATCGCTTTCACCGTTTTCGCCTAAAACTTCGATGGCAACTATAACAGTCTCTAAACTTTCCGGATGCAATCGATAAAATCTCGCAAACTCTTCCTGAGTCCCCAAGCAGTTCGAAAACGAGATGCAGTTACAGAAATCTTTGCTCGCGTAAAAAGTATTCAGCAATTCGTTGCAGCTTTCAAAATATGTTTCCGAGAGCGGTTGGTAGTAAATCATTTCTTCTGGCGTTTTTGTTTGTGTGTCTTTACTTTTCAAAAGGACTCCTACTTCTGGGCGATAAATTCGCGTACTCCTCCGGCGATATCAACTTTTTCATGCTCAGAGCGTGTATTTTGTCCATCTCTCTCTCCAAAGCTTTGGTCACCAGTCTTTGTTTGGTCAAACTATTCTTCCCTTCGAATTTCGGACTCACGCAAAATTGTATCTCAAACGCGCTTCCGCACGATCCAGAGGTGTCTACGATGGATACGTGAGATGCTTCCAGGTGCGACTTTAAGAGTTCTTCTATTTTGGCTACCGATGACATTCTTCTTTTTCTTCGTCTTCTTCTTCTTCTACTGTGTGTGTGGTTGTGCGTGTGTTTCTAATGAAGAATTCACAAGCTTGTGATTTACATTCCCCTAGAGTTTTTTTTAGGTGTTGTGACATAATATGCGTCACAACGGACGGAGGAGCGACGATGTCCTCCCACGAAGAACATCCAGACGCGCACTTATACGAGTCCGACCGACGGCTCTTTCGCGACCGGATTAGAGAAAATACTACCACGAACAACAACAGTAACGACGACCTGTTGGCGACCCATCGGAGAGAGACAGAGCAGTTATTATACGCCTCCGATGCGAGTTTATTTTCCCAAGGCGCAGATTTGTGGCTCTCGGACCGGCTGTTGTACCGAACGAAACGAGATTTTGATGATGAAAGTTTACGGAGAGATGTGGAGAGATTGAGAACAGAGAGTGGTTTCGTGTTTCATACTGCGAGTACGACGAGGAGCGAGAGCAGACGAGGATGTAATAGTAGTAGTAACAGCGGGGAAGGCGACGGTGAAGAAGTTGCTCACTTTTCTGAGTGCGCAATCTGTTTGGCGGAGTTCGCGAACGGCGAACGGTGCATAAAATTAAAGTGCAAACACGTGTATCACGAAACGTGCATAGTAAAAACGTTAGAGAGGGAGAAACGGGAGTGTCCTTTGTGTAGGAGCAAGGATTTGTGAGTGAGTGTAGCTATCGATTGTATCATCATAAGAGTTGTAACGCCGCGCGGCAAAGCTTAATAAAAAAATGCTATGTATCTATTCTATCTATTATTCTCAGCTTTAACTAACTCGTCATGGAGAATATTAATCAAACCAATCGGATTGTCGCTATGAACCCAATGACCAGCTCTTTCCAATACGTGATAGCTTACTTTCTCCTCCTGTTTCAGCATCTCGATGCGCTTCATCGCGTCTGGCTTCCAATCGGATGACTTTTCAGCCTTTACGATGTGGACGTGCACGTCATCGTGATCTTTCTCTTCCAGCGCGTGCCACAAAGCAGTTTGTTGAAAGCTTTCGTATAAGTCTCTCAATATTTTTCTGTCAAATTGCCACGTCAGGCTCGTTTTAGTCGTATCGTCGTTACCTTCTACATGCGCGCCGCCGGGATTGGCGAGAACGAGATTGGAACCTAGCCAATCGATAATACCGCTGGATATTTGTAACGGCGCTAACTGGGCTTTTAGATACTCCCTATTTGGAACAACTTCTGGTAACTTCTCCGTCGCTTTTAAAATAAATTCAGCCCCGAACATATCCTTCTCCACTTCATACGGTACCGAATCTAGCGTAAATACCAACCGTCGTTTTTTTGCGCTCGACGACGACAACGACGTCAACGATTGACTATATTCTAACGCTATCTTCCCTCCTAGCGAATGCCCAATGACAACATCCGGAACTATTTCGTGATGTTTACTGTATCTTTCGATATCCTTCGCAGCATTTATAATCGTGTGTGGCGCGTAATCGTGAAATCTCGGCGAATTTCCGTGGCCTCTTATGTCAATCAAGTGAAAGCGAAACGCAGTTTTGGGGAGTGATTCTCTCAACTTTTCCGAGAGCATAGTGATCGGTCCCCGCCAGTTCTTTCCTTGGCCCATTAACCCGTGCAGAACGTACACGTTCCTCTTGTCCTCTTCGTCGTCATTTATCGCGTGCGTGGTTGGGATTATCTGAGAAGCGAGTACTTTTTCCGCGACTTTGTTGGTGGTGGTGTTGACAGTTGAGTACGAAGTCGACGCTCCCGAGTCAAAAGCGACTCTGCTTTTAACGGCAGCGGTCGTTTTTTCATGAACACTGTCTCCAAAAACGCACGGAGGAGAAAGCGCGGCAAAGATTCTCTTCTTCACTCCATGCTGCCGCCGGACGAGCATGAGTGTCGTGAGTATTGTGCGTGTTTTTGCGTTTGTGGAGATTCGTTTTGTTTGTTCGAGGTGTTGAAAAAACTTGTACAATAAAAAAGTTCTACGACCAGTGTATGAGTACATGTAGCTGTCTTTTGTGTGTGTCTTTGACTCTTCTCCTTCTCTTCTTCTTTCTCTTCTTCTTTCTTTGCAACTCATCTCCCAACGAGTCGCTCGAGCACGTGAACCGCCCCGTCCCTGAGTTTCTGCAACGGACTCTGCTGTCGTTCTTTTTCTTCGCCGCTGAAATCCCAACCTTCTTCGTCGAGCGCTTTTTGCACCGCTGCTGGATCATCTATACTCTTCGCCATCTGCAATCGAGTGACTCCCTTGATTGACGCGTTTGGTGCTTTCTTCCTGAACAACGCGACCAAAACTTTGCGAGGGAGAAGTAGCGCATTTGCGTTTGCACCCGCACGAACCATGATTCTTTTGTGTTTGTATCGCACATCTTCAAAGTTCAATCCGGTGAAAAGCCCGTTGTGGAGAGCTTCGTCGAGCACGATCTTCTTCCATCTCCCGTAGCCATGCTTTTCGACACCATCTAAAAGTCTCTCATCATGTTCCTCTGCGTTCCACGCCAAAAACTTCTCGTCTCTCTTTCTTTTTCGAGCTTCTTCTTCCTCTTCCTCCTCTTCCTTTTCCTCTTCCGATTCTTCTTGTTCTTCTTCTTGTTCATCTTCTACTTCTACTTCTTCTCCTTCTTCTTCTTCTTCTTCTTCTTCTTCTTCTTCTTCTTCTTCTTCGTCCTCTTCCTCCTCCTCCTCTTCTTCTTCTTCTTCTTCCTCTGAAGGAGGAAATTCGTACGGATCGTCGTTCTGCAATTCTGTGTCGAACTGGATGTCCCGCGCGTTCACAGTTTTGCCGCCCTTTCTCCCGTCTATTTTGATTTTTATCTTTTTGAATATCTCCGGCTGTCTTTCAGCGTTGTTGTTCTTCGCTGTCGCGCCGAGTGGTCGTTTCTTATTGTCCTTCGCAAAAATGTTCACATTTTTTGGAGTGACGATTCTGTTTGGCGTTGCCGACGCGCCGAGTGGTCGTTTCTTATTGTCCTTCGCAAAAATGTTCACATTTTTTGGAGTGACGATTCTGTTTGGCGTTTGTTCGAACTCGTCCTCGCTATCATCGTCGACTTCTGGATCTTTACCACCTCTCATGCTCTCGAGGTTGCGTTCCAAGTCTTTGTCCGCTCGTATCAATATTTTATCCTCGTCCAAATTTGGGGAATACTTCTCGTGCGAAATATCCATGCTCGCCTCGTGTAAAAACGTGGGTCCCAACGCTACTTTCGCTCGTTTATAGTACGCTTTCAGCTCCACCAAAAGCTCGTTCACGCTATCTTCAAAGTGCGTTCCTGTTATTCTGCTGTTCTTGCCGCTCCTCTTCAGTTCATCCGTTGAGTTCAAGTTATCTTGAAGTTGCTTTCCTGGACTCAGCGGCCCGTCCCCGCCGAACGTGTCCAAGTCAAACTTTTCCGTCGTCTTCTTGTCCGTATTGATGCGCTCAATCTCCAGTAATCTTTGACCAATCTCATCTAGCCTCTCTAACTCGTCTCTGACCCCGTCCATTTTCCCTTGCGGCGTCTCCTTTAACTCCGCGTACACTTGAGACTCCCACACGCGTTTGAACTCGTTCAGTTGTCTCTCGATTACCAACTGCACCATGTGCGAAACAAATGCCAACGCCATGATTTTCTTGTGCGGACGCATGCGCTCGTCCAATTTCTCTTCTCCTTTCAAATCCATCGTGTATAAAATCTTCAACAAAATCGGATACAACTTCAACGACCGTTCCTGCCAATCCCAATTGGCTCCGTCCTCCCCACAAACGTATTTCATTTCCTCCAAAAGTATTCGGATTGATAAAACTCTCGGCATACCCAACGAAGAATCGTCCTCGTCTAATTGCTGCGTCGCAATCTTGCAATACTCAACTTTCAACGACCACGGAACGTGCTCGCTGTCCGTGATAAACTCGAGCATCCAGAGAATTTTCAACCGCGTTCGACTGACAGATTCGTTCAGTTGTTCTTTTCTCGAGAGGGGTTTCTTTTTTTTACCAATTTGAGGAGGAGGAGATGGACTCACTGCTCGCTCTGGTGGATCGACGACTGCAGGAGGAGGGTCAACCACCACCCGCGAGCTTCGCGGCAGGGCTTTACTCGAGGGTCCTCGCTTCGCGGTTTGCTTCACGCGCATCTTCTTCTTCTTCTCTGCTTAAATTATTAGTATGAATTTTGTGTGTGTGATGATGTGAATGAGTTTTGAAGAAGAGACTTTTGTTGAACGATTTTTTTTGACTGAACAGCTGAACCAGAAACCTAAATTTCGCCTCTTCTAAATTTTTCTTTTTCTCTCTCTCTCGTCACCAGTGTCAGTCTCTCTCTGCTTCATAAACCCATCATCCACACAAATATGTGCTTTTCATCACGATGAGTTTAATACGTAATACATAAAATGAGCCTTCGAAGCAGAGGAGCAACTGTTAAACGCGCGTTCGTGTTTCTCGTTTCGACCGTCGCGACGTATTCTATTTTGCACTATTTAGGGGGACTGGAGGAAGAAGGTGATTTTACGTCGCACGCGTCATCATCATTCGACGACGTCGTCGACGCGCATCCTCACAACATTCGAGACGAGTTACATGCTGATAGTAATGTGTTCATGTCCTCCGCGTCACCTTCTCCTTCTCCTCCACCGCCTGTGCCACCGTCAACAACAACAACAACAACAAAAGAAGAAGAAAAGAAATGGTCCCATCCCACATCCATGAGGCGAAAACCAACCGCGGAGGAAATAGAACAAGGTAAGGGCAAATTTCACGTCATGCTGACTGCAAACGAGCAATCCTACGTCGCTTGGCAATCTAGAATTATGTACCAGAGATACTTGAAACTTTTGAGCAGCGAAGACTCGGGCGCGTTTGGCGGGTTTACGAGAGTGTTGCACAGCGAACGCGCAGATATATTGATGGATGAAATTCCAAGCGTGGTAGTTGATCCGTTACCGAAAGGTGTCGATGAAGGGTATGTGGTTTTAAATCGGCCATACGCAATCAAGCAGTGGTTGGAGAAGTATAATTTCGCGGAAGAGTATGTCTTCATGACCGAACCGGACCATTTATATTTAAGACCGATTCCGTTGTTGGCGCAACCAAAACTCGCCGCTGCTTTTCCATTCTTTTACATCAATCCGAAAGATCCGAAATTCACTCCTATTGTACAAAAATTTAACAAAGTAAACGCGGATTTGAAAGATTTTGCGCCGATTGGGAATTCGCCGGTGATGATTCACAAGGATGAACTGAAGAAAGTCTGTACGGTTTGGGACACTTTAGCGATTAAAATGAAACAGGACCCGGAAACTAACTCGGCGTTCGGATGGGTCTTAGAAATGTGGGCGTATAGCATCGCCTCCGCGCAAGTTGGCGTGAAGTACGATTTAGTTCCGGAATTCATGTTGCAACCGCCATGGGATAAAACCGAAGAAGTTCCGGGCGGGAAGAAAGGATACATTCTTCACTATACGTACGGCCAAGATTTCAACGAAAAAGGAAAGTTTACCCCAGGTAAAGTTGGAAAATGGCATTGGGATAAGAGAGATTTCACGTGGAAGAAACCTCCGAAAGAAGGCTTTGAGATGCCGCCGGAAGGGACTCACCCTTTGACCATCAAGCTGATGGAAATGATAAACGACGGCATACGATCCATCCCGAATTGGTGATTTTAGAGTATTAGTCATGTAGAAAGAGAGAGAGCTGCCTAGTTCACATAGATTCTTACTGCACGTGCTCTTTGCGCATTCGCCCTCTTCCACTAATCTCTTTTCACCAGTCTTTCTCCAGTTTTTCGTCATCGTCATATTTTTATCACATCTTTCTTTCTTGGAACACACGCTGCTGCAAAGAGAGAGAGTGAGTGAGAGCGAAATCTAGAAGAAGAAGAAGAAGAAGCATCAACATCTTCTGTAATGTGAACGCAGAGGCAATTGCAAGAGGAATACCAAACAAACAGTAATAGGAAGAAAAAGAGAGAGAGACAAGAAGAAAGTCGTTACGAGATAAAGAAGAGATGGAGGAAGATTTATTTCTAAAGCGAGAAGTTTTAGAAAAGTTACGGCGAAGAAACGAAGAAGAAGTCCTTCCGTTCGTAGAGATCTTCGCGTCTCACAGGAAAGCGCGCAAACGATGCGAAAAGTTACAGCACGAGGTTCAACAGTTGAGAAATAAAACCGCAGAGTTGAGCGGGAAAAATGTTGGACTGATGAGTGCTTTAACGAGAGCGCAAGAAGAAAACGCGAAAGCGAAAACGAGCAAAGAAAATTCCGCGAAAGTCTCGAGATTGCAGGAAGAACTGACCGAGGCGCACAAGAAAAATGTGGAAGTTATGGAAATGGCATCGACTGCGAATCGCGAAAAAGAGAAAGCAAAGACTGAGTTGGAAACAACGTCGAACGAGTTAAAAAACGCGAAAGCGGCTTTGAAAAATTTACGCGAGTCGTGCGCAAACTTGGAGAATGAATTGAAAACGGCGCAGAAAGCGGCGGAGATCGCCGGAGCAGAAGCGGAAGCGAGGAAGGAAGATAAACTGACGGCAATCGCGCGCGTAGAAGAATTGAAAAAGGAAAATCAACAACTCGTAGAAAGAGTGATGGAGATGAAAATGAAAGAAGCGGAGAAGATGAACGAAATCAATGAGTTATACGAAGACTTGCAGAGACAAAAGAAGGCAAGCGAATTGAAATCGATTGCGAACGAAATGAACGCGACGGCATCCGCAAGTATGCGTGGTCTATCGTTGGATTCGTCCTCGTCTCCTGGTTTTGGAGATTCGTTCGCGGGAAGTATTCCGAGTCGAGAACAGTTTCACTGTCAGGCGAATCAAGGCGCGACTCATCGAGTGTCTTTCTTCAGATCGGGTGAAATATTAGGAACGTGTGGAGACGACAAGCGCGTCGCATTGGTGAATGCAAATTCAGGGCAAGTTTCTTCGTATTTAGAGGGTGCTTTAGGAAGTCTTTTGGATCTCTCATTCTCCCCGGATGATAACTTCTGTTTGGGATGCGGCACTGATAAAGCTATTCAGCTCTGGGAACTATCGAGTGGACGCGTGCGACATCGAATGACTGGACACGCGGATAAAGTCGTCGGTGTGCAATTTTGTCGCATGGATAAGCAAAGAGCGATTTCGTGCTCGCACGATCGAACCATTCGAGAGTGGGATTTACACAAAGGCATATGTTTGACTTCTACGCCGTGCGCTTCAAACGTGAACACGGTCGTGTATGGGGACACTTCCCAATTCGTCTTGAGTGGTCATTTAGACGGTGGTGTGAGGATTTGGGATCTGCGATCGCGCGGTGGACTACCTACAAATGAGAAGAAAGCTGTTCACGAGCAGCAAGTAACCTCGATACAGCTGTTACCAAACGAACGCGAAATTTTGACATGCGGGCGCGACAACGTGATTCGAATATTAGATTGCAGAACCCTCGAGGTTTCCGCGGAGTTCTCTGCTTCGAATTTCCGCGTTGGAACGAATTGGACGAACCCGTCTTTTTCGCCGAATCAATCGCATATCGCTTGCGGCGGCGCAGATGGAGCCGTTTTTATCTGGTCGGCGACCGATCGCGTGCTGAGAACGACGTTGCGGAAGCACAACGCTGTCGTCGCGACGACCGCATGGAGCCCATCTGGATTAGCGAGTTGCGATAAAAACGGGAAATGTATCTTATGGAGTTGATCGCTTATATTAGAATCTAGTACAGTTAGCATATTATATAAGATTACGAACACTATTGTTTTTTTTCAAAGAGAGTGTCAAATTAAAGAGCGCTAATGGTTGAAATATCCTCACTGGTCGACAGCAACGTCTTCATGGATTGAAGGTTTTCCGACCAATTCGACAGGCTATTTTTCAACTCGCTCCATTGGTCCCTCCCAAACACTCTTTGCGTGGCTCGAGTGATTATGCATACCTCTCTGACTTGATCCAATTTTGCGTCTACTAAACCGGAAGAGATGCCGCGAACAACCCACTCTTCGCATTCTTTCGAGTCAATCTTCAACTTGTCGCAAATTTCTTTGTACGAGACTTCACCCCCACCGTTTCGAATGCCACCTAACGACATTAATCGCATTTTCGTCAGCGTTTCCTCCTCGTTCAGACCGAGATCTTTCAAAACTGCCCCGTTGCTCTTCGCAAACGCCAAGTAATCCGAAACGTCTTTCGTTAAAAATATTTCCAACAACTCAAACACCTTCCCGTTGGACGATTTCAACGCTTGAATGGCTTTATAATCCAGCAAATCGCAGCTAAAGCTTGTTTTCAAGCGGATGAAACTCGCGATGGCATCTTTGGCCGCCGCTGAAGATTCTCCGAGAGCGCTTTCGCTGTTTTCAAACGTTGCCAAATATTTCAACATAAACTCCATCGCCTTCTCCTCTTTACCACCCATACCGCTCAATAAATTCGCAATCTCTAAATACACGTTTCTCTCCGACCCGTTGTTATTATTCATCTGTTTCCACTCCTCCATGGACTCCTCCACGTGTCCGACTAAAGTTCCCACCACGTGTTCCATGTTTGCTTTTTTCACGTATTCGATTATTCGACAAAACAACTTAAACTTCGTCTCTAAATCGCTCGCCAGGTTGTATAACTGCATCAAAATTCTCGATCTCGACTCCACTTTCGACGTCGCGCTCTCCATCGCCTTCTCTGCGATCATATCGAACGCTTTCTTTCTCTCCGTTTCCACTTCAAATCTTTCCGCGACCGTGGCGGCGATGATAAACACCGTCTCCACGTCCTGCGCTTTCGCATCGCTGAACAACTTATCGTTGTTCTCCAACAACTTTCCAATTAACTGGCAATCCATCGGTAACTTCGAGCACTCCTCCGCGTGTTTCTCCGCCTCCTTTGCCGTTTTCTTAGTCGTAGTACTCTCGTCGTCTTCTTTCCAGTCTTTTTGGTAATCGCCCCCGTGGGCAATCGTGTACACGAATCTCGCCGCGTTCGCGATCGGTTCTTTGTCGTCTTGGCCGACCACCACGCACGTTTGTTTGTGTGTTGACATCGTGAGAGATGGAGAAAAGTCTCTGTTGTTCGCGTTTACGCGTGTGTGTGTTCTATTTCTTCTTTTCTTTCTGAAGAAGAAGAATGTAGTCACGTTTCCACAGCCCTAGAGTCTCATCTCTCCTTTTCTCGGGG
>Ga0206124_10002516_pt1 | contig 13592 bp, 7 predicted proteins | sample Helgoland_Spring_3_FD_148671 | JGI IMG/M metagenome (GOLD analysis project Ga0206124, IMG submission 148671) | Pelagic subsurface seawater microbial communities from Kabeltonne, Helgoland, North Sea - Helgoland_Spring_Bloom_20160321_2 | ecosystem: Environmental > Aquatic > Marine > Epipelagic ... | reverse complement strand
AAAAATAACGTTTAATTGTCTCCCTATCTTTATAAATGAAACAATTGCCTTGTCTAAATGTTCTTTTGTATGTGCAGCCGACAATTGAACTCGTATTCTAGCTTTCCCTCTCGGAACAACAGGAAAAAAGAAACCAATTACATAAATACCTTCCTCTAAAAGTTTATTGGCCATCTCCTGGGATAGCTTTGCATCATAAAGCATTACTGGAACTATTGCTGCATCTGCCCCAACCAAATCAAACCCTGCTAAAGCCATTTTTTCTCTAAAATAATTCGTATTCCATTCCAACTTATCCCTCAGGGAAGTATCATTGGAAATGATATCTAAAACTTTCAAAGTAGCTCCAACAATTGCAGGAGCTAAAGAATTTGAAAATAAATAGGGTCTAGATCTTTGGCGTAAAATTTCTATAATTTCTTTTTTTCCTGTGGTGTAGCCACCCATAGCACCACCTAGGGCTTTACCAAGAGTTCCTGTAATAATATCTATTCTTCCTAATACATTTTTTAATTCTAATGTACCGCGACCTGTTTCACCAATAAAACCTGTAGCATGGCACTCGTCAATCATTACTAAGGCATCATATTTATCTGCTAAATCACAGATTTCGTCTAATTTGGCAACAATACCATCCATTGAAAAAACTCCATCAGTAACAATAATTTTAAAACGATGTTCATTTTTTGAAGCTTCAATTAACTGCGCTTCAAGAGCTTCCATATTGTTATTGTCATAACGATATCTTGATGCTTTACACAGTCTGACCCCATCTATAATTGAAGCATGATTTAAACTGTCAGAAATAATTGCATCTTCTTTTGATAGCAGAGGCTCAAAAACCCCTCCATTAGCATCAAAAGCAGCAGCATATAAAATTGTGTCTTCAGTTTGATAAAATTCTGCAATTTTAGACTCTAATTTTTTATGAATGTCTTGAGTTCCACAGATAAACCTCACCGATGACACCCCAAACCCATGAGTATCCATAGTATCTTTTGCAGCTTGAATTACCGCTGGATGATTTGACAACCCCAAGTAATTATTCGCACAAAAGTTAATAACCTCTTCTCCTGTAGAAATTTTAATAACAGCATCTTGAGAAGAAGTAATAATTCGCTCAGACTTGTATAGTCCAGCAGCTTTAATTTCCTCTAATTCTTGTTGTAAGTGATTCTTAATGGCTCCGTACATGTAATTTTTTATTGTGTTTAAGATTGTAAAAATACTTTAAAATTCTTCTATAAAAACGCTTTCATTACTATAAACAAGAATCTTCTTTTGAACAGTATATTGTAATGATTCTAAAACATTGGCATACTTTTCCAATTGAAAACGATGCTCCTCTTTTGCACTTCCAGTTTTATAGTCTAAAATCGTAAGTTTATTTTCTTGATCGATAACCAATCGATCTGGAATTACAATCTGATGATTGGACACAATTTCTCTCTCGTTATAGACAACGACATCCTTTGAATAGTACTTTTGTAATTCTGGATGTGTAATGATTTTTAGAATGCTTTCCTCTATTTCGTTTTTTTCTTGAAGAGTTATTTCTCCTTGTTGAACATATTTATGTAAGACTGATTTTACGTCATCTTTAGTGATTATTTCTGATAAAACTTTATGAATAAAAGTTCCATATTGCTTTGCCTCACCCCTAGATGTTCCCCAAAATGTGGAAGAATTTGCTAACAGCTTAATTTGATGATTTTTCCAGGGTGTACTGATAAAAGTTTCTTGAATCTGAGATGGAGTTTCTTCATCATAACGCGTTACTTTTTTTGTTGTATCTCCAAAAACATATTCAGTTTCATTTTCATCCCATAAATTATTGTCTTTTAAGAAAGAAATGAAAATTCCTGAATAGTAATTAAAATCTTCCAATCCAGACCTAAGTAGCTTTTTTTCCGTGATGATATACAACTTTTCAGCAGCACGAGTTAATGCAACATACAGCAGATTAAAACTATCTAATTCTAGAGCAGTTCTCCATTGGTTATACATTTCTTTTCCTTGATCATTTACATATTGTATTTCTTTGTTGAGAGAAACCATCATGTTTGGGAAATCATCATTGTGATTTTCTAACCAGACTTTTGGATTGATATCTTGATATATGTTTAAATCGCATGGGAAAATAACAATTGGAAATTCCAAGCCTTTAGATTTATGAATTGTCATAATTTTTACGGCTTTTGGATTTTCCGAAGTTACAATACTGAGGGATTCTTTCTTGTGTTCCCAAAAATCTAAAAAATCCTGAATACTTGCTTCTTTAATTTGCTTAGCCAGTACCTCATCTAAAAAAAATTGAACGTAAGCATCTGTTGTGTGTTGCAAATAAAATGATCTAATAATTTGCTCAATTTTTTCATAAAGAGGCGATTGATGAAACGAAATAACATCAAAATTACAGTTGTATTTTTTTAATAATTCTAAAACTTCTTGCAGCTCTAAATTTATAAAACTTGTAAAAAAAGCATGCCTTTCTATTGAGATCTTTAGATGTTTATGTAAGAAATATAAAACTTCTAATAAACTTTCTTTATCATTTGACTGAAGTGTATATTTTAGAAAATTGATGATAAAATTTACTTTTTCGCTAGTACTTAACAACAAGGTTTCTGAAGATACAATGGCTACATCATTTTCAGATAAATAATTGGCAACAACAACACCCTCACTGCGTTTTCTAACCAATACACAAACTGCCCCTAATGAAGTTTTTGGAGGTAGATTTTTGATGATTTGATGAACCCTCTTTGCGTATTTTAGCTCATTGTCTTCTTTATTCTCTAATTTTTCCAAAAAAGAAATCGACACCGAACCTCCCGTTAATTCATTTTCTTTTTGATGTGAATTATTTAAAAATAAATTTGAATAAGAGGTGTTTTGTAGAAACTTAGAAACATGTTTAAAAAAGGAATTGTTAAATTTTATTATCTCACTGTGGCTCCTATAATTAACAAGTAATTCTTTTATTTTTTTCTCAATTAAAAAAGGGTTTGTTGCACCTTTATTTTGAAGCCCTAATTCAATAAATTGAGAAGCTTTTCCTCCACGCCATCTGTAGATTGCCTGTTTTGCATCTCCAACCAACAATAAGCTTGTATTTTCTTGTGCTAATGAATTTCCTATGAGCGGAATAAGGTTTTCCCATTGAAGAACTGAAGTGTCTTGCATTTCATCGATGAAAAAATGCATAAACTTCTGACCTATTCTTTCGTAAATAAAAGGAGCGGGTTGATCTTGAATGTTGTCTGAAATTAATTGATTAAACTCAGCATTTAACCTTTTATTATTATCTTATTTTATTTGGTGTAGTTCTTGGTTGATGTTGTTTAAGACCGCTAGCGGAATAATATTTTTCAAAACTAATTTCGTTTGAATTAGTTGTTGATACAATACCTCTGAATTGGCATATAATTTTAAAAGTTCTGGTAAAATTTCTTCAATTGAAGATTTGATATCTTGAGATTTTGATTCTAAATACAAGGCACCTTCTTCAACTCTTTTTTTCAGATTACTTTGTTCAAAAAACTTTGTGGCTTCTGGTTTATTAATTAAAGATATAAAATGATTAGGGAGCATAGACCTATAAAAATCTTTGCTTATTAATTGTCTAGAATTAATAATCTGAAGTGCCTCCTCACCTGTAGATCTCATTTTAGTTATCAATTCTTTTTGAATAAGAATTAATTTTTTTTGCAAAGACTTGAAATCCTCTAAAGATTTATCACTCAACTTTCTAAAATGGGCAGTATCTTCCTCATTTAAAAGAATTTTCGAAAACTCACCTAAGTCTCTAGAGATATCCCAAGATTTATCATCGTCTGATTTATCCAAAGCATATTCTATCAAGATTTGAGTTAATTTTTCATCTACACCTATTCTTGAAATTAAAACCTCTACAGCTTTATCTAATAAATCTGTAGCATTCATTTCTACTTCAAAATTCTGACTTAAACCCAGGTCAAAAGCAAAACTCTTAATAATTTTGTGCGTAAAGCTATCTATTGTAGTAATATGAAAAGCAGCATAATTTTGAAGAATTAGATATAAAATTTTTTTACTTTTCTTTTCAATTTCACTAGCTTCTAATGCTGTCTCTTCTTGCAAGATTAAAAAAACAGGAGTCTGTTTACCTTCAGAAAAATCTTGTAAACTTTTTAAAACACGTTGCTTCATTTCAGCAGCTGCTTTATTTGTAAATGTGACTGCTAAAATTTTTTGAAAGACAAAGATATCATCACTAATCAATAGTATCTTTAGGTACTCTTTAACTAAAGTAAAAGTCTTTCCACTTCCAGCTGAGGCATTATAAATTTGAAAAGTAGAATTATGTTGCACAAAAATATTTTTATTGCAAAATACGAAAAGCCAAACAGAAATTGTTTGGCTTTTAATTTATAATTATTGATTTTTATCCTAAGCCAACATCTAAAGACATCATAACAATAAAACCTCCAATAAAACCAAGTGTGGCTATGTCTGTATATTTATCTCTTTGAGTTTCAGGAATTACTTCTTCGACCACAACAAAAATCATAGCTCCAGCTGCAAAAGCAAGCGCATAAGGTAAAATTGGGGTAAAGAATGAAACAGCTACAGCGCCAACAACAGCTGCCATGGGTTCAACTACAGCAGACAATTGGCCATACCAAAAACTCTTTAGCCTGCTTACGCCTTGCCTTCTTAATGGCATTGCTACTGCAAAACCCTCAGGGAAGTTCTGAATTCCAATTCCTATTGCCAAAGAAATAGCTGCGATTATCATTTCAGTCTGTTCAACTCCAACCAAGGTAGAAGCTGCACCAAATAAAACTCCTACAGCCAATCCCTCTGGAATATTATGTAAGGTAATTGCTAAAACTAATAAAGTTGTTTTATGCCAACTTGTTTTTACACCTTCAGCTTCAGATTCTTTAAAATTTATATGCAAGTGAGGTAAAATTTTATCCATTCCAAACAAAGCTAAAGCACCTAAAGAAAACCCTATAGCAGAGGGTAATACTCGCATAAAACCTTCTCCTGGACTATTTTCAATTGCAGGTGCAAGCAAACTCCAAAAGCTAGCTGCAACCATTACTCCACCTGTAAAGCCTAACATTCCATCTAAAACTGCTCTATTCATTTTCTTAAAAAAGAAAACTAAACTTGCGCCTAAAGCAGTTAAAGCCCAAGTGAATAAAGACGCATAAAGTGCTGACAAAATTGGATGTTCTTTTCCAAATTCAACAAATTGATCAAATGTACTCATTACTGAATGTATATATTATTAGATATTTTTTTAGAAATAGTAATTTCTTTTGAGTGAATTAAAATAGTTAAGGAGCCATCAAAAGATTCTTTAGATAGTACCTTTATCTTTTGTCCTAATGAAATATTATTTTTATCTAAATATTTTAAAAAGTCTGATGAAGAATCGTTAACTCCAACACAAATCCCTGTTTTATGCTCTTCTAAAGTTGACAGCAATCTTTTTTCAATTTTTTGAAAATTACCTTCTTTGTCTGGAATCGGATCACCGTGTGGATCCATTTTAGGAAACCCTAGAAAAACATCCAACTCATCAATAAGTTTTGGAGATTTAATATGCTCTAATTGTTCAGCTACATCATGAACTTCGTCCCAAGAAAAATTTAGCTTATCTACTAAGAATACTTCCCATAAGCGGTGTTTTCTAACAATCGTTGTGGCTTCTTTTCTTCCTAGTATTGTTAAAGAAACCCCTTGATATTTTTTATACACTAATACCTCTTTTTCGGCAAGCTTCTTAATCATGTCTGTAACAGAAGAAGCCTTTGTTTCTAATTTTTTGGCAATTGAATTTGTGCTGATTCCTTTTCCATGAATGGCCTCTAAATGATATATCGATTTTAAATAATTTTCTTCAGAAAGTGAAAACATATAATTATAATATTGATGCCAAAGATACATTTTTTTATTTTTTAATAAAAAATATTTAGGCTTATCTAAAAAATTATTTACTTTTACAAAAAAATTAGCTACCCCCTATGAAACACCGTTTTAAAATTATTCTCTTACTTAGTTTATTGCTATCATCTTACTCCTACGCTCAAAACAACACCTTATCTGGAAAAATATCCAGTAATGGTGAAGAATTACCTTATGTTAACATTTATTTGAAAAATAATAAGCTAGGTTCAGCCTCAGATATTAATGGTTTTTATCAAATAAAAAATATACCCAACGGAACTTACACCCTAATTATAAGCAGCCTAGGCTATAAAACAAAATCAGTTAACATAGCGTTTAACAATACTCAAATCATTCGTGATTTTTCATTAGAATCAGATAATTCTCTTGAAGAAGTAGTGATCACAGGAACCTTAAGGCCTGTTTCAAAATCAAATAGTCCAGTTCCTGTAGAAGTATACAGCAAAACTTTCTTTAGAAAAAACCCTACACCATCTATATTTGAATCTTTACAAAATGTTAACGGAGTTCGTCCTCAGTTAAATTGTAATGTTTGCAATACAGGTGATATTCATATTAACGGTTTAGAGGGGCCTTATGCTTTTGTTTTAATTGATGGTATGCCCATTGTTAGCGGTCTATCTACTGTTTATGGTTTAACAGGAATTCCGCAAGCATTAATAGAAAGGGTGGAAATTGTTAAAGGGCCAGCATCAACTTTATATGGCTCTGAAGCCGTTGGAGGCATATTAAATGTGATTACTAAAAAACCAACTAATGCACAATTATTGTCAACTGATACATTTTTAAGTTCATGGGGAGAATTTAATCTAGATGTTGGGCTTCGATATGATGTATCCAAAAAAACACAAGGATTATTGGGTGTAAATTATTTTAATTTCCAAAATAGAATTGACAATAACAATGACAATTTCACCGATATGACCTTGCAAAACAGGATATCAATTTTTAATAAAGTTAATATCGAAAGAAAAAATAACAAACTTTTCACTATTGCTGGACGCTATGTATATGAAGATCGTTGGGGAGGAGAAATGAATTGGGAAAAAGAATTCAGAGGAGGAAACCAAATATATGGAGAAAGTATTTATACTAATAGATGGGAAACTTTTGGAACTTATGAACTACCAACTTCAAAAAATATTCGTTTTCAATTTAGTGCTAACGGACATTATCAAGATTCATTTTATGGAGAAACCTCTTATGATGCAGAACAATTAATTGGTTTTGGCCAGTTCATTTATAACAAAGAGCTTAGTGAAAAACACGATTTATTAATTGGGTTAGCTTACCGCTATACGTTTTATGATGACAATACATTTGCAACTTTAAGTGACAATGGTGTTGACAACAACCCATCAATAATACATTTACCCGGTGTTTTTGCTCAAGATGAAATACAATTAAGTGATCGAAAAAAATTACTTTTAGGAGTTCGATGGGACAACAACAGCCTTCATGGAAATATTTTTTCTCCAAGAGTAAATTTTAAATGGAACTCTAGAGATAATTCTAATATTTTAAGACTTAGCGCCGGTAATGGATTTAGGGTAGCAAACGTTTTTACGGAGGATCATGCAGCATTAACTGGAGCAAGAACAGTAGAATTTGATGGAGAATTACAACCAGAGACTTCCTGGAATGTAAATGTTAATTATGTAAAGAAAATAAATACTGAAAACTCGTTTATTACTTTAGATGCGAGTAGTTTTTATACCTATTTTAATAATAGAATTTTGCCCGACTATGAAACGAACCCCAATAAAATTATTTATGCGAATTTAGAAGGGTTTTCAGTTTCAAAAGGGGTTTCTTTAAATTCTAATATTTTATTCACCAATGGGTTAACAATAAATACTGGAGCTACCCTAATGGAAGTTTCCGTAACAGAAAATAATATTAAAAAAACACAATTACTAACTGAGGGTTTCAGTGGTGTTTGGTCTATCTCATATAAGTTTAATCGTAATTTTAGCGTAGATTATACTGGTAACATCTATGGCCCAATGCGCTTACCTTTATTGGGGGATAATGATCCAAGAGATGAATATTCTCCTTGGTTTAGTATTCAAAATATTCAATTGACCAAAAATTTTAAAAACAATTGGGAAATTTATGGTGGGGTTAAAAATCTATTGAATTTTAAACCAGCAGCAAATAGTATTAATAGTTCAGATAATCCATTTGATGTTGGCGTAGACACAGAGCTAAATCCTGAAAGAGCTTTTGACCCAAGTTATGTGTATGCCTCTAACCAAGGAATTAGAGCGTTTGCTGGGATTCGTTATACACTATATTAATACAGATAACTTAACTAACTACCAACGTCTATTCCAAAAACTTTTTATAACTCGTGTTCTAGCCTTTAAACTATAGACAACTCCAACTGTTAATTGTTTATGAGCTGTCATGCTAAAAACCTTCTCGGGCGAATGTTTATAGGAGATCTGTGTATTTAAACCCCAATGACTAGAAACCCAAAAAGTTCCTCCTAAACCAACATTTAAAACACCTGATGACTTTGAATTTTGAATTGTACTAGGTGGGCCAACTATACTAGCTCCAACCGTTAAATATGGAACAAAGTGATTGTTTGATAAATTAAAATCATATCGTAAATTTCCATCAAATGAATTGTAACTAAATTCATTAGTTACAAATGGATTGATATCTATAGCATTTAAAGTAACTCCTGCATCTACAGTAAGTCCAGAAAATAAATATCTAGCAATATTTATTTTAGGTGCTTGAAAATTATGCCAATCTTTTACTCTATTTACATTACTAAAGCGAACTAAAGAACCACTTACTCCAACTACCCATTTATTCTCATTATTTTGAGCGTTTGTTGCAAATGAAATTAAAAGTATTAAAACTAAATATTTTCTCATCCCAATTTTTTTTATGAAAATGTATTTAAATATTGATACAAATATAGGTTTATCATTTCAAATTAATATTTAAGCATTTATCTTTGAAAAAATTACAAATCCTTGAGCAAACAAGAAATTGTTAATCAGTATCAAGAATCTGTTAAAGTAAAACAGGTTTTAAATCAAATACAACAAGACAAAAACCAAATTCAAATTACGAATTTAGTGGGCTCATCGATGTCTTTTGTTATTTCAGAGACTTTCAAAAAAGATGATAAAAGTTACCTACTAATATTTAATGATAAAGAAGAAGCTGCCTACCATCTTAATGATTTAGAACAGTTATTAACTCAAAAAAGAGTTTTATTTTACCCTGGATCTTACCGAAGACCTTATCAAATTGAAGAAACTGACAATGCAAATGTTCTAATGCGATCTGAGGTTTTAAACCGAATCAATTCTCGAAAAAAACCGACCATAATTGTTAGCTATCCTGAAGCATTATTTGAAAAAGTAGTAACTAAAAAAGATTTAGAAAGAAATACCCTTAAATTATCTGTATCAGAAAGTGTTTCTCTAGATTTTGTTAATGAAATATTATTTGAATATAACTTTAATCGTGTTGATTTTGTAACAGAGCCAGGTGATTTTTCAGTTCGTGGCGGAATCATTGATGTTTTCTCATTCTCAAATGATGAGCCATTTCGTATTGAATTTTTTGGAGACGAGATAGACAGTATTAGAACTTTTGATGTGGAAACGCAACTTTCTAAAGAAAAGCTTCGAAAAGCGAGTGTTATGTCAAATGTTGAGAATAAAACACTTCAAGAGAAACGAGAAAGTTTTCTGCAATATATCGCTTCAAATACAGTTATTTTCTTAAAAAATAAGGATTTATTAATTGGTAAATTAGATAAATTATTTGTTAGAGCTGAAAGTGCATTTAGTGAACTATCTAAAGAATTAAATCATGCCAAACCAATTGATTTATTTTGTAATGGTAGTTTTATTCAAAATCAACTCTCTGATTTTAGGGTAGCTAGTTTTGAGACCTACACAACTGGAGATAGGCCCATAATTAATTTTATTACAAAAGTACAGCCTTCATTTAATAAACAATTTGACTTATTAATTGAAAATTTAAACGAATATCATACCAAAGGGTTTACCAATTATATTTTCTGTGCTAATGAACAACAAGCTCAACGATTTCACGATATTTTTGAAGATGCAAAAGAAGAAGTTCATTATCAAACTATTGTATTTCCACTTTATCGAGGGTTTATCGATTTAGAAGAAAAAATTGTTTGTTACACAGATCATCAAATTTTTGAACGTTATCATAAATTTCGTTTAAAAAATGGCTATGCAAAAAAACAATCCATCACATTAAAAGAGCTGAATAATCTTGATATTGGAGATTATGTAACACATATCGATCATGGAATTGGAAAATTTGGTGGGCTTCAAAAAATTGATGTAGAAGGAAAAAATCAAGAGGCGATTAAACTAATTTATGGTGATCGTGATATTTTATATGTTAGCATTCACTCTTTACACAAAATTTCTAAATTCAATGGAAAAGATGGAAAAACACCAAAAATATATAAACTAGGTTCTGGAGCCTGGAAAAAGATAAAACAAAAGACTAAAAAACGAGTGAAAGAAATTGCATATAATTTAATCAAATTATATGCGAAGAGAAAAATGCAGAAAGGGCTAGCATTTGGTCCAGACACTCACATACAGCACGAACTTGAAGCCAGCTTTATATACGAAGATACCCCAGATCAATATACAGCTACTCAAGATGTAAAAACTGATATGGAGAAAGAACAACCCATGGACCGTTTAGTTTGTGGAGATGTTGGGTTTGGAAAAACAGAAATTGCTATCAGAGCGGCATTTAAAGCAGTTGACAATGGAAAGCAAGTAGCTATTCTAGTTCCTACCACAATTTTAGCATTTCAACATTACAAAACATTTACCAAACGATTAGAAAAATTTCCCGTTAGAATAGATTATTTAAATCGATTCAGAACCACCAAACAAAGAAATGAAGCCATAGAAGGGGTAAATGACGGAAGTATTGATATTGTCATTGGAACACATCAACTGACCAATCAAAAAATTAAGTTTAAAGATTTAGGATTACTTATAATAGATGAGGAACAAAAATTTGGAGTGGCTGTAAAAGATAAATTAAAAACAATAAAAGAAAATGTAGACACCCTAACCTTAACAGCTACTCCTATTCCTAGAACGTTACAATTTAGTTTGATGGCTGCTCGAGACTTGTCTGTAATTTCAACGCCTCCCCCAAACCGTCATCCCATAGATACTCAGGTTATTCGTTTTAGTGAGGAAATGATTCGTGATGCTATAAATTATGAAATTTCCAGAGGTGGACAAGTATTTTTTATTCATAATAGAATTGAAAATATAAAAGAAGTTGCTGGTTTATTACAACGTTTAGTTCCCAACGCTAATATTGGTATTGGTCATGGACAAATGGAAGGTAAAAAATTGGAAAGCCTTATGTTAGGGTTTATGAATAATGAATTTGATGTACTGGTTTCCACTACAATCGTAGAAAGTGGATTAGATGTTACCAATGCAAATACCATTTTTATAAATAATGCTAATAATTTTGGTCTATCTGATTTACATCAAATGAGGGGTAGAGTTGGAAGATCTAATAAAAAAGCTTTTTGTTACTTCATCACTCCACCATACCATATGATGACTAATGATGCCAGAAAAAGAATTGAGGCTTTAGAGCTATTTTCTGACTTAGGGAGTGGGATAAATATTGCCATGAAGGATTTAGAAATTAGAGGAGCTGGAGATTTACTTGGCGGTGAACAAAGTGGTTTTATAAATGACATTGGGTTTGATACTTATCAAAAAATATTGAGTGAGGCCATCGAAGAACTAAAAGAGAATGAATTTAAAGAACTCTACACTACAGAAGAAAACAAACCTAAAGAATTTATTAAAGAAGTTCAAATAGATACCGATTTCGAAATTTTATTTCCAGACAATTATATCAATTCTATTACTGAGCGACTGAATCTTTATAATGAATTATCTACACTTAAAACTGATGAAGAACTACAACAATATGAACAACGATTAATTGATCGTTTTGGTGAATTACCTATTCAGGCTGTTGATTTATTAGACAGTGTTCGTTTAAAATGGTTTGCAAAACAATTAGGCTTAGAAAAGATAGTACTCAAGCAAAAGAGAATGATTGGATATTTTATATCAAATCAACAAAGTGAATTTTATCAAACTAAGGCATTTACAAAAGTATTAACCTATGTTCAACAAAACACTACAACTTGTGTGATGAAAGAAAAACAAACAAAAGGGGGTTTACGATTATTGATTACTTTTATAAAAATTGATTCTGTAGAAACTGCATTAGCAAAATTGAAAAAAGCAGTACATCTGTCCTAACAAGACTAAAATTAAAGGGATTAATTTTTTAATAATAATGGAAAATAATTATCATAAAAACCTTTCAAATTTAATTTTAGCAGCATTATTAATCAGTACATCTGGTGTTTTGGGTAAATACATCGCCATGCCCTCGGAGGTAATTATATGGTTTAGGTCTGCTTTTGCAATGCTATTCTTATATGGGTTTTGTAAGTATAAAAAAATAAGCATTAAAGTACCTAACTTTAAACATCATGTACCGTTAATCATTAGTTCACTTTTTACGGCTTTTCATTGGATTACCTATTTCTATGCCTTAAAATTATCAAATGTAGCTTTAGGGATGCTGTCTCTATATACATTTCCGGTCATAACCACACTACTTGAACCTGTTTTCTTAAAATCAAAATTTAATATAATGCATCTTGTTCTGGGTCTAATGGTACTTTTTGGAGTATCTATTTTAACTCCTGAATTTACTTTAGAAAGTTCTGATGTAAAAGGCATTCTATTTGGATTATTCTCTGCAATATGTTATTCAATCAGGATGTTGATTTTGAAAAAACATGTTCAACATTATCACGGAAGTATGCTGATGCTTTATCAAACCACTATAATTACAATTGTTCTTTTTCCTGTGTTATTTTTTATGGATAGTACAGGCTTTGAATCTCAGTATCCATATCTTCTTCTACTGGCCTTATTGACTACAGCTATTGGACACAGTTTAATGGTTCACTCTTTGAAGTTTTTTTCAGCATCTACTGCCACAATTATAAGTAGTATTCAACCTATTTTTGGAATTTTAATCGCTTTTTTACTTATTGATGAAATTCCAAAAACAAAAACCATTTGGGGAGGTTTAATAATTATTTTAACTGTTGTAATTGAGACCATTAGGTCTAAAAAAATAAACTAATTACTTGGTTAATACATCTTGATAATTGCGTTTTACGAAGATTAAAATTGTTTCTAAAATATCTCCCATAGTATTACATTCTTTAAACTTAACATCTCCCACATATTTAATTAAATGTTTCTTTAAAAGTTGAACGTTATTGGGAAAAGAAATTGTGTCATTTTTCATACACTTAATTAAGCTAGTTGCTCTTCTTGGAGAGGAAATTATTCTTTTTGCCATATAAGATCGCTCTTCCAATTTGTATTGAGTAATTGACTTTTTATCTAATTTTTTATTTACCATATCAACAATTTTAAAATTTTCTTTTAAAAATTGCAAATCGTAAACTTTTAAATTTCCTTCAAAAGATTGTTGATCAAAATCAATAGCTCTGATTTTATATATAA